>JAESFT010000220.1_pt1 | contig 55695 bp, 61 predicted proteins | sample 9269451 | NCBI WGS metagenome assembly JAESFT01 (sample SAMN14502557, study PRJNA617106) | algae metagenome | isolation source: Scytonema hyalinum WJT4-NPBG1 and co-occurring heterotrophs from well... | place: USA: Mojave Desert, Joshua Tree National Park, California | collected 2006-05-25
CCAGCGACCGGGCAAGGTCGTTGTGAGCAGCCGTCTGAAGAGCTTGCCTGTCCCGTGCTTTGCTCATGGCCAACACCACCGAGATGAGATGGGAACACAATGGCAAAGCTAGCGCAAAGTTCCTATCGCGGCGTTGTCGGTGAGGCTCTTCGGCTGGGATTTCGGGTGATGCTGCTGGCGCGGACTTTTCTGGTTCGCTTGTTTTAGCTTCCCTTGCGTAACAACGCTGGCCAACTGAAGCAACTTAAACTAAGAATATTCGGCAGCCCTGTAACAAGGGGTGTGGATACGCAATCCTGGCCCGTCCGGCTCCGGCCGCGGCGGGCCTTCCTTTTGAAGCCCCTGCACGCGCGAGCTCAAGAAAAACCCCGCCGTTGCTGGCGGGGTTAAGGTTCTCTCTCGGCATTCGGCCCTTCGAGCCAAATGACATGACGAGTAACGCACGGGCGGCAATGCCTGTCAATTTACCTTCCTTTAAGGCACGTGACGAACGCCTGACCCGAGCCAGCGGCCTCACAAGCGGCGGCAGTGTGGCAGCTTTACCATAGGTAATGCGCACGAACTGCCCTAACGTCCGGCTTGCGTAACTTTCCGGAAAGGCTAACGCACCATGAAAACACGTCTCATTGGCCTGCTGGCTGGTACAGCGGCCCTAGCTCTCTCTGCTGCTGCGGCTCACGCAGCAGACCTGCCGGCGCGAACTGCGCCTGTTGCCCCTGTTGCTATGGTCCCCGTGTTCACGTGGACGGGCTTCTATGTTGGTGCTCAGGTTGGCTACCAGTTCACCGACAGCGATGACGATTACTATAACGACGGTCGTTTCGTGTTTCGACGTAACGGATCGATCTTCAACGACTTCAACGACGGCGAGGACGACGCGTTCGTCGCGGGCGCGCATGCCGGCTACAACTTCCAGTTCGGCTCGTTCGTGGTCGGCGTGGAAGGCGACATCGAAGGCGTGTTCGGCGACGACGATGACGATGACTTCGGCAGCGTCACGGTGTTCGACAACGTGCGGCAAGATTTCGTTAGTTACTCAATCGGCGCCAACCAGCTCGACTGGCAGGGCTCGATCCGCGCTCGCGCGGGCTTTGCCTTCGACCGCACCCTCGTTTACGCCACCGGCGGCTTTGCATTCGGCGGCCTGAGTGGCGGCTTCAGCTCTGGCCTGTTCGACGAGGACGACGACACCGTGTCGGGCTACACCGTGGGTCTGGGCGTGGAGCATGCCTTCACCAACAACCTGACGGCCCGCCTCGAGTACCGCTACACGGCGTTCGACGAGATCAACACCCGCTTCGGCGATGTTGAACTCGGAGATGATGACTTCGACTTCCACACCGTGCGCCTGGGTGTCTCCTTCAAGTTCTAATCTCTTCGAGACTAGCAACTGAAGAGCCTGGCAGGATCTTTCCTGCCAGGCTTTTTGCTGTCGCGTTTGGCAAACCTAGAGCGTCCCGCTGACTCTCGGACTGTCGCCGAACCGTCTGCACCACTACATGGTCGGACCAATACCGGCGACGGGCGTCTGCAGACCATCCTCTGACCCGCCCGATTAGTCTCTTTTCTCGTGCTGCCTACCCGAGCGCTTGGATAACCCGCGCCTGCTCACGGCAAAGGCGCCCGACGAAGCGAAAAGTCGGTTTGGCGTCGCTCAAGCGCGTCGGCCAAACCGGAAGTCGTCTCTTCTTGCGCACCATGAAACCGCGGCGCGAGTAGCCAGTCAATATCTACCGTTGGGGAATGTGGAATACCGGCTCTGTGGCCTGCCGGTGACAGATTGTTCACCCTTGGTCCGGTAAGCGTGGCAGCACTTACGACTGAGGTGACTTTGCAATGAAGAAACTGCTTCTCTCTGCCACCGCTCTTGTCGCGCTAACTGGCATGGTGAGCGCCGCCGACCTCCCGTCGCGTCGTGCCCCGGCTCCGATGGTTGCCGCCGTTCCGATGTTCACGTGGACGGGCTTCTACGTTGGTGCGCAGGTGGGCTACGCGTGGGGCGAGTACGAGGCCCGGTTTAGTGACGTTGATCTTGGCGAGTTCGGAGGTGATCTAGACGCGGATGGATTCATCGGCGGCGCGCACGCGGGCTTCAACTTCCAGACCGGCTCGCTCGTGTTCGGTGTCGAGGGTGACATCGAGGCAACCGGCTTCGAGGCTGAGCACCACTACGACAACCTGTTCGAGCTTGGTGACCGCGCGGGCCACAAGGTTCAGGTCGACTTCCAGGGCTCGATCCGCGGCCGCATTGGCTTTGCCTTCGACCGTGCGCTCATTTACGCCACGGGTGGTCTCGCGTTCGCGAACTTCAATCACGAGTTCTCGTATCGGGACAGCCTCGGCTTCAGCACCTACGACACCGATCATACGGAGTGGGGCTACACGCTCGGCGCAGGCGTCGAGTACGCCTTCACCAACCACCTGACGGCGCGCGTCGAGTACCGCTACACGAACTTCGAGGAAGGCGTCAGCTTCGACGGCACTTCGGCGGATGTGGATCTCGACCAGCACGCCATTCGCGCCGGCGTCAGCTTCAAGTTCTGATCGCCTGACGTATGAAACGAGAGCCCGCCCGGTTCGCCGAGGCGGGCTTTTTCGTTCTGCCAGTTGCGCGCAGAGGGTAGATCCGCCCGCGACACAGGCGTGTTAACGGATTGCTGTCACTACTCCTGATGCCGCGACCTGACAGGTCACACGAGAGCGGCGCACCTGAACGTCGCCTCCACGCTGATAAACGAGGCGCGCTTCAAGTGGCGCGAGCACGGCGCCCTGCCGGCCTGTGCGCGTCAGCCCAGCGCTCGCCACGTCCACGCGCGTGACACCATGAGGGCGAGACGCCGTGATGATTGCCTCGCGGCACGCACTCACGACAGACAACGACGCACCTGGCCGCCCCTTCAGGGGCGGCATGGCATCAGCTGACGCGGCCCCGTCCCGGCGCTCTTGAGCTGAGGAGCTGTCCAGCGGGGCGAGGGAAGCAGGCAACATCCACTCCGAGTCGCCCGGCCCACCTCTCGTATCGGGCAGAGAACCGGTCAGAGTCGGCCCTGCTGTCACGCTAAGGTCGCCCAGTGAACTGCCCGGACGAGCTTGGGATGGGCCGAGAGGCGCGGCAGTTCCGCTCCCAGTTGCACCGGCACTGACGCCCGGCGTTCCCGACGAGTTCGAGCCTGCGCCCGTTGACCCAGACAGGCCGTTTCCTGGCGATGATGCCGGTGCTTCAGAAGAGCCGCCCAAACCAATGCCGCCCACCGTACCGCCCGCGCTCACCCCACCAGTTGATCCGACGCCTGCTGCTCCACCAGCAGGGGCTCCGCCTCCAACGGCAGCAGAGGTGTCAGGGGAGGTGCCGCCGGCAGCGCCACCGGCCGTGTTGCCCCCGGTGCTGGTGCCGCCTGAGCTTTCTGCGCTGATCTGAGCTTTGCTCCCTTTGTCGGCCGGCTGGTGGTTCGGACGACCGACACAGAAGCCCGCCCGGAGAGATCCTGGCGGGCTTTCTCGTGAGCGGGATCTCAGATTAGCCGGCGACCAGCCTCCAGAGCCAGGCCAACCCGCTGAAAGCCGCGTAGGCAAGGAACAGCCCCCAGCCGACGGTAGCAAGAAGCGCAAGACCGATGACCAGAGCCGGCCAGAGGCGAAAGAGACCAGGCCTCGTGAGATCCTGCCGGACTTCTTCCCTCGCACCTGCCGCTCGCCCATAGGCACCCCGCAGCGTTCCGAACAGCCCTGGCCGCCTGTTGCGTGTCGCGATGCCGCCATCCCGCGGCAGCATGGGGCGTTCCTGCCGGGAGATGCCGGAGGCAGCCTTGCTCGGCTCGCTCACAGCACGGTCTCAATCTCGAACCGGCGGGCCTGATCGAGGGCAACACGCCCCGCCGAGGTCAGTTCGTAGGGGTTCCGGTCGAACCGACTGATAAGGCCTGTGTCGACGAGCTTCTTGAGGATGATGGGCACCCGCGGCCGGTACTGAACGCGGACGGTTCTCTCAATCAGCTTGGGGGTGGCCAGCTCTGCGAGGGTCTCGATCACCTCCAGGATGACGTAGTCCTCAAAGCTGATGACCGATGGCTTCATCGCTCGCCCTTCCTTTGCGTCAGGGGAGGATCGCGCCGGCCCGTTAAGAGACATTTCGGCGAATACGCGAGATCCAGTTAACGCTCGCGCGTGGTACCAGGCTGGTCATTTGACCCCTGGGTAGTGTCTCAGTTTGAATTGCCGTTCGCGGCTCGGGCGGCCCTAACCCGACCCCTGGGTAGTGTCTCAGTTTGAATTAGCTTCCCCGGCGATCCAACGGGCGACGTCAGCTTCGGTCACGAGATGCACAACAGGTTCATCGTCGCCTGGGTGCTGGAAGCCATCTCGGTGAGCCGTGAACACGTCCTCTCGGACATCGTGGCGTGTGGGACGAAGGCGATTCGCCCTACGCCGCTCCTCAATGACATCGAGGGGCGTCTGCATGTGCAGGACGAGAAAGCGCGCTCCGCCGTTCTCCGCCACCGCCCGGCATCGGTCACGCAGGAAGCGGTGCGAGAAGGTGTCATCGACCACAACGGAACGGCCAGCGCTCAGGCTCTGCTGAACCCGTTCCATAGCGATGTGGCTGGTACGCTCCCACTCCTCGACGGGAATACCCTCCCCACCACGTAACCCGCGCTCGTGATTGATCGCATCGAGACTGATGAGTTCGGCACCCAATTCTGTTGCAACCCTCCTGGCCACCGTTGACTTGCCTGAGAACGCAAGGCCACACATCGCGTAGACACGCTGCTTCATCACGCTGCTCGCTTCTTGTAAGGCCCGCGCTTGGCCGGGGCGGGAGCGGCGGCGTCGATCAGCGCCACTACATCCTCCATCGACCAGAGCCGATCCGACACGCCTGCCGCCATGGCGGGCGAGACCTTCAGCGTCTTATGGATGCGAACGAAGTTGTAGAACACGAAGTAGAGCGAGAGGGCATGGAAGTGGTTCTCCAGCTTCTTGGAGAACGCGTTGGTGAGGCGGGTGAACCGGCGCATGCCCATCCGCATGTTGAGGTTCTGGCGCTCGACAAAAGACGTTGAGATCTTCTCAGGGTTCGGCTTGCCGGAGATCACTTTGCGCTCGGCCCCGATGCAGGCAGCCGGGCTGTAGCGGCCCTTGATGTGGTCCGCGACCTCGCCATAGAGCTTGATCAGCATGCCGTAGTCGATCTGCTCGTGGAACGCCTCTTTCACGGCCTCCAGATAGACCTTGTGGCCGTCCGTCGTGAGCTGGACCCGGTTGGCGAGGCGGGCCTTCAGATCGTCCATGAGGACCTTGGCGCTGTCGGCATCCCGCCCGCCGACGCTCCACGACAGGATCATCTTGGAGTCGGCATCGAGCGCCGTCCACGTCCACACGTCGCCCCAGCCCTCGGCCTTGTTCTCAGGCGTCGTGTTCTTCTCCTTGGAGCCGCAGAAGGCCCAGATCTCATCGCACTGAACACGGCGGACCTTCACTCCCCGCACCGCCTCGTCATGGTGACGTGCGCAAGCCTTGCCTGCGTCCTCCAACAGCTTGGTCACGGTGTTGATCGACACGTCGCACACCCGAGAGATCGACCGCATAGACGACCCCTCGCAAAGAAGGCTGAGGATCTGGACGCGCGTAGCCAAAGGGAGCCTGTTCATGCTTCGCATGATACTGAACTCCATGCTTAGCGTCAAGCATAGAGAGTTGATTCACAACTCTGCTGCTAAATGCTATACAGACGAGAAGGCCGCCCGATCTGAAGACCGGACGGCCCGTTGCGCCGACCACAAGGCCGCTACCATCCTTTCCAGGGGAGCTAGGTAGCGGCCTTTTAGTTGCGTCCTCGCCCCGCATGCCGGTCGGAAGCACCGGGACTCGCGACTGTTGTCACCATATGCACCTGCCTTCCTCGGCCATCCAGCCGCGCACCAAAACTGGCAGAGTCAGAACTAAGCGTCAACCATCAATCGTGTAGGACGCGATCATTTTAATCGCTATTCGCGCACCGTGTTTTGACAAACGGTTCGCTCGACTGTACAGGTTGAGCGATAGACGGAGCGGAATATGGCATCGCAGATCAGGAGCCCCCGGTACCCAATCATTGGCCTGCGGGAAGCGCTGGAGAAAGCGCGTGCGGTCTATGACGTTGACCACCGGAACCGCATACCCAAGGAACTTGTGGCAAAGCACATCGGCTACAACAGCCTGAATGGGAAATCTTTGGGGGTGATCTCAGCCATTGGAAAATATGGTCTTTTGGAAGGTCGCGCGGATCAGATGTGGATCAGCGATCGCGCGATCGACATCTTCGAGCACGAGCAAAGTGCCCCTGAACGTGTAGCGGCCATCAAGGCGGCAGCCTCCGAACCTGAGCTATATCAGGAACTTGCATCGGCCTTTCCCGGTAAGGTCAGTGATGCCGCTTTGCGATCTTTCCTGATTACTAAGCGCAAGTTCCTACCGGATGCTGCGGACCGCGCTATTCGCTCTTACCGTGAAACTCGCGAGCTTGTTGACGAGGAGTTGAAAGGGTATGATGGCGACTTGGGTGAACCGGACCAGCGCGCCATGCAGACCGCCACTGAAACGCCTGCGACGCCGCTAGGCAATTCCAAACCTGAACAACTCTCCCCGTTCCGCGTGGGCAACAACCCCTTTGAGCCGGGCTACCCCCCGCGTGGTACTCGGCGGGAGGTAATCACCCTAGACGAAGGTGATGTTGTAATCATGTTTCCTGAGAACCTATCGGTCGACAGCTTTGGCGACCTCAAGGACCACCTCGACCTCTTCATCAAGAAAATGCAGAGGCGTGCCCGCGCGGTGGAGCCCGGTGGGGAAGCGCCAATCTCGCAGGCACCGAAGGTAACTGAGGAAAGCTCACAGAGCGGCGGTATTCCGTTCATGATTACTCAAGACATGAAGGCCCGCTTGCGTGCTGCAGGGTTGTCGGAAGAGGAGATCCGCAACATGTCGCCCCAACAAGCACACGACCTGCTCGAAGTGCTCGAATAACCGAGGGCACTTTTGTGCCCTCTACTCCTTTCTCCACCGGCTCTCAGCCGCCTTGCGGGCGATCTCCGCCCGTTTCTCCGGGCTCATGCTCTTGGCCCGCGCCGCACCGCCCTTGCGGCCGAGTTCTTGTGCAGCGGCGTTCTTCTCAGGCTTCGGTTCGGGAGCATCATCCTCGATCTCGCCCGTTGCGATGCGGGCCACATGGACAGCATTGCCGATCACGTCAGAGGGGCGCTTTGCGCTGCGGGGCCCTTTAACCATTTGCCCGCTCCAACAGCCTCTCCTTAGCGCGCTCGATCGCCTCAGCACCTTCGCCACCCCAAGTGTCCACGTCGTGCTTTGATTTGCCGCTGTTCGTCTTCAGGCCGTTGATCTTCACGTAACTCCATTCGTGTTCAACAAAGAACTCCTTGGTGTCGGTGTCATAGCAAAGCCGCCACCAATCCTCGTTCTCGGCCATCGGGCCTTTAGTACGAGTAGCGAGCTGTTCGGATAAAATCGGCATACCGCCTCCATGCTTTGCGCTAAGCATACTGGAGTCGGAGGCCCGATGCGAGCGGGGCCGGAGCGGCAGATTTCAAACTGAGACACTACCGACCCCTGTGACTCGCGTGGACAGTGGGGATAAGGCCGAAGGACGGCCTTGCTGTCATGAACCTTTGCTGGGGCGCGGCTATTGAGACGCCAGCGGACCCATTCCTCTCGGAACGCCCCCACGGGCCGCCACCTTGAGCCCCGCGTCGAGGCTAGTCCGAGCGGGGCTCTTTCTCGTGTGCACTCGTCTTTCGAGGATCCACGTCAGCCTTCGTTCAGACCTGCCATGCAAGCCTGCTTTCACCCTCAGTAGCCCCGAGGCCCACACGACTTGCACCCTCTTCCGCGGACCTCCCTGAAGAGGGTTTTTCTTTCGTTCAGCTAAGTAATTTTACCGATGACGTAAAGTGATTCGCCTGGCTACAAACCTCGGCCAAGAAAAAAGGCCGCCCGGAAGGACGGCCCGAAGTTTAGGGAGGAAACGCCCAAGAAGGGCTGCAGCAGAGCAACGCCAATTGATCTGCTGCACTGCACAAGGTAGACCTGTGCAGTCGAGACACAAGGCGGGAAGGGCAGCTTTGGCTGCCCTTTTTTGTTGCCGTGTGCGCGGGCACACGTCACGGCTGACGCCTGAAACACACAAGAAACATATGTTGAATAGACGGCTGCCGGCCCGTGAGGTCTCCTCACGGCACCGCAGAGCTGTGGAAGGTCGCGTGGACAAGTTCGAGATCCAACAAATTGGGCCGTTCTGGGCCTTGACGTTTGGAGAGGTAATCCTGTCCCGCTCCGAAACCTCTGCGGGTGCCATCATGGCAGCGGTGCAAGCCGCTGCTCGCTACGCCGCCGCGGGAAAGCCGTCGAAAGTGGTGCTCCAGCCCGCCCACGACAAAGAGCGCATCCTTTGGGACTCGACGAAGGACGGTTTCGTGAGCGACGCCTGTGAAACGTTGGCCCGCGCGCAGTCCGAACCGAGTCTTTCGTCTGACGCTTCGTGAAGGACACAAACTCAGCCTAACGGTCTGAGAAGAACTCGCAGCATTTCTCCCTCTCGCCCAAGCCCAAAGCAACCTGCTTTCGGTTGCCTTCGAACTCGGGGGAGACATCGGCAGTCTTCATCCAGTGAACGGCCACGGGGCAGGCATCTCCTTCAGACTGGTTCCCACTCGGGCGTGTCGCTCACGCGCGTGAAACGAGGGTGCATGTCAAAGTAGGCGATGATGACGGGATCGTCAGCTGCCTTGACCTTGAACGACACGAGCCCGTGCTGGGCGGCGAGAACCCTGCGCAGCACCATGCGGATCTTGAACGGGCTTACCCGCCGGCCTGAGCGGCGCTGCAGCACCCGTTCGGCCACCTCGTCGAGAACGCCTGCAATCACCTCGTCGCGCGAGAGCATCAGGCCTGCCGCGCATAGTTTGGGCACTTGATCTTGCGCCAGTCGTGCGAGCGCCCGGAGCGGTAGCGCGAGGAGCAGCGCTTCGAGACGATCCCCTCCAAGTTGAACGCGCAGGCATGGCGAAACAGATCCCGCGGGTCACCATCGAACGTCTCACTCAGGCGTAAGCCGTCGAGAGGATCGTAGACCACCTCCTCCAAGAGGTCCCGGCGCTCGGCCAGCCGGCGCTCCCGCAGGTCCTCGCCCTCCAGCTCCAGGAGGTCAAAGGCAAACAGAACAGCGCTCGCGGCTCCCGTGGTGGATCGCAAGGCATGGAAGTCCGGCAGCCCGTCAGCTTGGTGCGCCACCGCCTCGCCGTCGAGCACGAGCGAGGTGACGGGCAGAATGGCGATGGCATGAGCGATGGCCCGGAAGGTGTGGGTTTGCTCGTTGCCCTGGCGCGTCCACAGCCGCACCTTGGGCCCGCTCTTGCGGGCGATGACGCGCCAGCCATCGTGCTTGATCTCGTGGATCCAGTCAGGGCCGCTTGGCACCACCTCCGACAACACAGGCAAGCACGGGGCCATGAACCCGGCCGGTGCCGGTGCGCGGTCGCGCGAAAGGGGGCGGGGTGCCCAGACGCTCACCAGCGCTCCTCCTCTGGTTCAGGGCTGAGGCCGCCAGGGTCGCCGTTGCGGTGAAGCACGGGCCGCCCGCTCTCGCACAGGGCCGACCAGGCGAGATCCGCAACATGCCGGTACTTGTCGAGGTGGTCCTCGTCGCGCCACGTTACGGTGAGCTGGTCATTGGCCTCGGCCAGGTGCTCGATGGCGCCCCGCCAGGAGACGGCATCAGGGTCGGCCGGCGGCTTCACGTCCCGCGGCCAGAGCAGGCCGACGACCCCGCTCATGGTCTCGTGAGCCCGCCTGAGGCGCTTTAGCCGCACCGGGCTGTGCTCGTCCTTGGTGCTCACGGAGACGGAGGGCAGGCGGTGGCGAAGAGAGGCTTGGAATCCCCGGACCACCCGGTCGCGCAGGGTCTTGCGCTCGTCCAGGGTCCGCTTCAAGCCCCGCTTGGGGCTGTGTCGAGCGACCTTGTCCATGGACTCGATTCAATGCAGCTCCGGCCGAATCGTTCAGCCCTAAGTAGCTGATTTGACTCTCCTATCCTAGCGGTTGACGGTGCCCCGATGTGCAACCTCTACTCGCTCACCCGCTCGCAAGACGAGATCCGGCGCATCGCGAACGCCATGCGCGACACAACGGGCAACCAGCCCCCCCTGCCAGCGGTCTTCCCCGACACGCCGGCCCCTGTGGTGCGCATGGGCGCTGATGGCGTGCGGGAGCTGGCCGCCATGCGCTGGGGCATGCCCTCGCCTGTGTTCGCTCTAAAGGGCCGCTCGACGGACCCTGGCGTGACGAACGTGCGCAACGTCTCATCACCTCATTGGCGGCGCTGGCTTTCGGTGCAGCACCGCTGCCTCGTGCCGTTCACGAGCTTCAGCGAGTACGAGACCACGGCCGAGGGCAAGAAGGTACCGGTGTGGTTTGCCGCCGATGAGAGCCGGCCCTTGCTGTTCTTTGCCGGGATCTGGACCAACTGGACGTCGGTTCGCAAGGTGAAGGAAGGCGAGGTCAATGCCGACCTGTTTGCCTTCCTCACCTGTGACGCGAATGGGGTTGTTGGACCGGTCCACCCCAAGGCCATGCCGGTGATCCTGAGCGAGCCTGAGGAGTGGGAGACCTGGCTCACCGCGCCGCCAGAGGTCGCGCTGAAGTTACAGAGGCCCCTGCCGGACGAGGCGCTTCGGATCGTGGCGCGGGGCGAGCGCCGGGATGAGGGGTTTGTACCCGCGCTTTCGTAGCACCAGGAAGACGCCTACATGCCGCTGTAACGACGGCGGGGCTCGCGCTCGACGGTGACCTCGGTACCGGGCGGCAGAACCATGACGGTGGCCTGAATCCCCAGCTCAGCCGCGTTCTTGGCAAGGGCGAGCGCGGCGCTCCGCGCCTCCTCCTCGCTGGTGTACTCGTAGAGGGTCTGGTCGCGGTGAGACACCGTCCAGAGGTCTTCATGCTCTTGCTGAACGACATACCGCTGCATGCTGCTGGTCTCCCCACGGGTTAACGCCAGCTTAACGGTTTTGTTCGCACGTGCAGCAAGTAGCCTTCCGGATCGTAAAGTTGCTCCGTTCAGTGCAGCAGGACGCGAGCGCATCCGACCGCTTGTCCCCACTCTTCACAGGGTAACCCGCTGACGTTTGTTCCCGTCTTGTTCACGGTCAGAGACTCGTGCTCTCCTCAGGCAAACAGGAGAGCGCACCCATGCCGGCCATCGAGAACCTGATCTACACCGTGAACGTCTGGAGCGAGGATCAGCTCGACATCGTGGAGGTGATCGCGGCAGCGAACTGCCCCCTCGTCGCTGAAGCGGCGTTCAGGGTCGCGTGCCGCAAGGAGCCCAACAAGATCATCGGGCTCAATGGTCCGGGCATCCTGACCACCCGCCGGCCGCAGAGGAGGCCGGGAGCGCCTTCGCGCTCCTCCTCGCGCGGGGTGACGAACGACCCGGCCCGCATCGCCGCCTACTGCCAAGCGGCTCTCGCATGACCCGCGGGCGACGCCATCACCGCAGCGTGCTCACCGCCAAGCCGGCGCTCTTGGCGGTCCTGGGCGAGGCGCGGCACGGCCTCAACAAGGCTGCGAGAGACCTCCCGATCAACGGGCCGGAGTACCTGGCGGTGAGCCATCTGACCTCGGGGATTGATGACCTAGCGGAGTTGCTGACCGGCAACAGGGAGCACTTCTGGACCCGGATGCACAACGCCCCTGCCTATCCGACGCTCGCCCGCAAGCCTGCGGAGCCGAACCGATGAAGGAGGTCGAGGTGCATATCACCGTGCTCGACTACCTCGACGCAGCCGGCGGGGATCAAGCGGAGGCGCTGAGGCTTGCGGTCGAGGATCTGCTGAAGGTGCAGGACGAGGCTGATGTCGCCGTCCAAGCTCTCGATCAGTGGACCTCGCGGGGGTACGTCCAGGGTAAGGCGAGCGAGCGGCTGGGGCTATTGCCTCGGCCTCGCTGATTAGGTGACAGCGTCAAGCAATTGGACGATGACGTACCCTGCAAGGAATAGGGCGAAGATGACCCCGAGCCTCGACCAGCGTGTACGTCGGGTGGGATCACGTGAGGCCTCCCGTCTCAGCTTGGCTTGCGTCATTAACAGATCCGCTACCTTTCACGGGCGAAGGAACTCAAAGGTGACCGCGACCGCAAACATACCCACGACAACTGCAATCCAGCGGAGGGCAGTATGGGATCGGTAGCGATTAGAACGGTTGGCGGGGCCGCGGTTCTGGTCGGAGTTCATGGCTTATCGTAATCAGTTCGGCCCAGTCATCGAGTAGGCTTCAGCGGATTTTCTTTGCCGCCCGGATCTCCTCTAGCCGGGCTAAGTCAGCTTTGAACCGCTTGGCCGAACGCCTCGGCTCACCACTATTCCCCGGCTGCCGCTATCCATCACGCCGTTGAAGAACGCCTCCCGATCCGGTCGGGCGAGGGCAAGGACTGGGCGGGCTGTCGTTGGTGGAGGAGCGCGAACCAAGGCCAGCACCGACCAGGCCAGCCCTCCCGAGCGGATCCGTGCTGCCTGTCGCCCCTCCACCGGTCGTGAACCCGCCTGGTGTGCCGGGCGAAGTTGTCACGCCGCCTGGTGCACCCACGCCAACACTGCCAGGCGAGCCAGCAGGTCCGGGTGAGTGACCAGCACCGATGCTGGCTCCCGCTGCAGTCCCGCCGGCTGAGAGACCAGCACCCGCCGCCACGCCGCCGACCCCGTCCCAGGTGAGTCCCACAGCATCACCAACGGCGCTTGCTGCGTCTGCAACAACGGTCGCCGCAACTAGCCTCTTTCCGAAGCTTCGGTACGAGTATGCCGTTGCGACTTGGAGGCCTGGGATGTGCCTAGCCCGCCAATGAACGTGCGCCGATCAGGATCGTGTGGCGACTACTTCCATACACAATCGATAGCGCTCACTGACGCCATATGAGACCGGCTTGAAACCATGCTCTCGAAGAAGGCGGTACAGTCTATCTCGGGAGAAGTTGTGGTAATGCTCAATCTCGGCCCAGAATGGATTAGCCTTCAGGGCGTCCATGGCACGCCAGGCGAATGCTCCGGCGTTCGGCATAGACAGGAAAATGGCACCGCCCGGCCGAAGTAACCGCGAGGCAGCTGCAAGTGCCTGATTGGGGTAAGGAATGTGCTCGAGCACGTCGGCCATGCTCACGACACTGAAGCGTCCCGGCATGTCGAGTTCGGCAACATCACAACAGTAAGCTTCGAAGCCTAAGCGCTTTAAGCCCTCAACATTACCTAACCGAAGATCGACTCCCGCAGCCCTAAAGCCGAACTCGTCTGCCGTGAAAACAAGCGAGCCATTGCCAAACCCGACATCAAGCCAATCACCTTCTTGCACATAAGGAGTAACCTGACGCACCATACGGGCCGACACCGGTCTTTGGCGCTCGAAGTCGTTACCCACTTGCTGATTTTTATGCGTTTCGCTGAAGACAATATCTAATGCCTCAGGTGTGAAGTAGCCCTCTGTGAACACATGCTCGCAGTCCTCGCAAGCTTTCCAAAGCATCTTAGGCGGTAGCGGTGGCTTGTACAGGGGGTGGGCAGTACAGTCTGTCTCTCTGATCATCGAGATGCCAGCACTTCGACAGAGAGGGCAGCTCTCAAATTTGACGCGCGCCACCAGAGGCACTGCCTCCGACACGGTTGTCGTCGAGCTGGCAGCCGGTGCGTCGGGCTTATTGGCTGGAGCGGGTGGGCTCTTTTGAGCTTGATGTATTCTGCTGCGAGCAGCCTCCAACGCTTTCGCTTGGCGGCGTTCATGCCTGTTCATTCTAATCAGGTCTCCCGCATTGTGCCGTCAGCCGCTCAACCAACACGGTCAGAGCAAGGATTAGAGTTGGTCACTCGGCTGCCGAGAGCCGCGCTTGATGTTCGTGCTCCAGTTTGAAGAGGTACTGGCCAACGAAGTTTTCATGCCCGATGTGGACGATGTATTCGTCGATATTGGCCCATATCTCGCCGTCACATCCTTCAACCCACCGACGGCAGAAGGCCACGTCTTCACCGGGATACAGACCATCAGGGCCACGCTCAGGGTCGAAGCAGTGGAGGAGACCGCCCCTCAACCCGGCGCCTTCACCTTGTTTACCAGGCTTCTCCACCCATTGATCAGGGAAGCGAGCGCGTATGCGCTCGAATACTGAACGTTCGATCAGTAAAATACCGGTTCCGACGCCCCGGACCTGGACAAACCCGTCCCTAATTTCAATGTTTTTCGCCCCATTCGGGCCCTTGGACGCAACGATGCTGTTGGTACCGATGTACTCTGCACCCAGCAATTTGCTTGTCAGAGGGTTGTCGAGGGATTTGCCCAGTTCGAAGTACGTCTTGTAATCGAACCGGCGGCGAGGCGCTATGACCCCGACAACGGGCTTCTGAAACGCAATCATCTTTGCGATCAAAGAGGGCGAGAAGCCCATGTCGCTGTCGATGAAAAGCAGATGGGTGTAGCTCTCGTCTTCGAGAACAAGGCTCGCGAACAAGTTGCGAGCGAGCGGGAGAATCGACATTGAGAGCAGGCGAAGGTCTATCTCGATGCCAGGATACTCGTCTTTGAAGAACAGCAAGGTTTTGACGACGGAGGTGAAATATCCGGTACAAACCTGCCCACCGTGAGCGGGTGTGGCCAGCATGATCTTCATCGGCATCACTCCAAGGTTGGCGGATTTGATGCCCTTAGGGTTAATAATCTGTGATGATCGGACAGCAAAAAGGGGCTCCGAAGAGCCCCTGTTCGCTTGATCCTTCTGGATCGTGGTCCGATCCTTCGGGATCAGAAGAGACGGAGGACCGCCTGGTCAGCCTGCGAGGCCATCGAGAGGGTGGTCTGCGCAAGCTGAGAGCGGGTCTGCAGCGCGAGGAGGTTGGCGCCTTCCTGGTTCATATCGGCCGCCGTCAGAGCGTCAGCGCCCTGCTGAAGCGTGTCGACCATGCCCTTGGTGAAGTCCTGGCGGTTCTGCACCACCGAGAGGTTCGAACCGAACGTCGACGACTGCGTGCGCAGCGTGTCGGTAGCAGTCTTCAGGCTCTTCAGCGCAGCTTCGATATTTGCATCGGTGTCAAGGTTTTCGTCGTCAATGGCGAGCCCAGAGGAGCCAGCGCTAACGTTCGTACCCTTGATGTCGAGCTTGCTCGAGCCGTTCTCGTTGAACTGCACCGACAGGTCATCCCCGTCGAGCAGGTTCACGCCGTTGTAGCTCGAGTCACGGGCAAGCTGGTTGATCTGCGTCATCAGGGAGTCATAGTCTTCCTGAAGCGTAGCGCGCTTGTCCTCGGTGGCTGCCGCCGTGGTGCTCGAACCAACGAGACCCGTGAGACCAGCAGCAGCCGAACTCGCCAGCGTGAGGCCGCGGCCCTTCGAGTCAGTGAGCTGAAGCTCGCCACCCGAGATGGACGCATCTACGTTCGTGCCGTCGGCTGCATCGAACGCGGCCAGAATGTCGTCGACATCCATTGCGGTTGCAGTGGTGATCGTGAGCGTCGTCACGTCATCAGCCGCCCCGCCCTCGCCCTCGATGGTCAGGGTCAGGGTGGAGCCGTTGGTGAAGCCCAGCGCGTCGAGAGTGGTCGCACCCGTCAGGTCCGTCGACGAGGAGCCCGTCAGTGTCGACTCTTCTCGCTTGAACGCCTTGGCCTGCTTGGCCACAGACTGAGCGTTCTCGACGAGCTTGGTAACCGCAGAGATGCCCTTGTCGGCAGCCTGAAGGGTCTTCACCGCCTGGCCCATATCGTCGAGGAGGCGGGTAAGGTCGTTGGCGCGGTTGTTGAGGCCCGACGCCGTGAAGAAGTTGGAGGGGTTGTCCAACGCCGAGTTGACCTTCTTGCCGGTGGCAAGACGGTTCTGGATCGTCGAGGACTGCGAAGCGGCAGACTGAAGCGACGAGAGGGACTGGCGGACGCCAGCCGAGAGAGTGATACCGGACATGTTGTGACACCTTTCTGGGTGTGATGTTTGTCGGCTTCCTGCCGAGCCCCCTCAGGTTGAAAGGTGGCGCGTAAACAAGGAGTAAAAATGCAAAGGTCGAGCTGGTTATGGTTTCTGAAGCGTGAACGCTGAAAACCATTTGGCAACGGATGGCATGTACGATTGAAGCCTAGATCAGCATAGGCAGTGCCATGGGCCTCAAAGTCATTCTTCGTCGCGGCGAACGCCTCTTCATCGCTGGCGGGTCGATCCGCGATGAAAGCCAAAACATCGTTCTGAACGTTGAGGGCAATCTGCCCCTCCTTCGCGAGCGTGACATGCTGACAGCGGAGACGGCGGACACACCGGCCAAACGTTTGGTACTTGCCCTTCAGCAAATCTACCTCACGCAGAAGCACGATGAAATGCACGAGATTTACGTGTTGTTCGCTCGTGATGTTGTGAAGGCCTTACCAGCTGGTTCTCAGATCATCGCGAACATCGATGAGCACGTGCAATCGGGCGAGTACTTCAAGGCCCTGAAGGAAGCGCGCGACCTCGTCACGTTCGAGGCCGAGCAGCGAGGCGAGCCGCAAGAAAAGGCGCCTCAGCCGTCGGGCAAGAAGCGAGTCCTTCTCGACGTTCCGAAAGTAGCCTGAACATTGAACGCCGCTGGCACAGGCTGAGCGGATGACAACAGCTCGCACGCCTTCCGGCGAAGAGCTCACGTCTCAGAGGAGAAAGGGCCTGGGTTTGCCTGAGCCCCAGGCCCTCGGTCACTCCCCTGGCAGGCAAAAGGGCGGGACCTGCCGAGCCCGAGGATCCGGCGAACGTCAGCCCTGGTCCAGTCACAGAAGCGGGAGCGCAGTCGCTCCATGATCACAGGCTTGAGAGATGGCCGGCGCTGCGTATAGCTTGACGTATGGTCAAGCTAGGGTCTGACGTTCGGGTGGGGGCTGCAATGAAACCGGTTCTAGTCAGTGTCGGTCTGGCAATGGCTCTTGGCGCATGCGTCACGCCGAGCCCTGAGGAGAATGCTGCGCTCACTGCCGCCTGGGCGGGACGGCCGATCACCGACGCGCTGCAGGCGCTTGGCCCTCCTGAAACGCTCGTGCGTCTCAGCCCCACGCAGGTGGGCTACACCTTCGCCCGCTCCGAAACGGTCGGCCAGGCACCCGGTGCAACCCCGGTCGCCACCTCGGCGCCGACACCGTACCGCACGATCACTTGCCGCGTGACCTTCGTCACGACAACGCCGCAGGACACGCTGCCAGAGGCACGGCGGATCATCGAGAACACGCGCGTGATGGGCTGCCGCTGAGGGTCGTGATTTGCCATTGTATCAGCTGCCCGCGTAAGCCGCCTGTTCTCCTAGTGGTACAATGCGTCGTCACTGTGGGCACCCTCACAGACAAGTGAGGATGGAGCGCGCTCCCTTCAGCGCTATGTCCTGCAGGTCGGCGCTCGGCGTCAGATCAGACCAGAGAAGATCATGAAGACACCCGTCGCTACGGCGCTGTTGGCGCTCGTGCTCCTGTCCCCCTCACCACAGGCACTCGCCCAGTCGATTGAGATTGGCCCGGGCGGCGTCCGTGTGAACCCGTTCAACGACCCTCGTGTGCGCCCGGGCCGACCTTTCGTCAGGCCGGTTTCGCCCCGCGAGGCCCGCGCGATTGCGCGGCGCGAGGGGCTGGTCGAAGTCGACTTCGTGTCGCGGAACGGTGACCGCTACCGCGTGGAGGGCTTTGACCGCCGCGGTCGTGAGCTTCGTGTTGTCATCGATGCGCGAACCGGTGACGTGATCCGGGTGGTGCGTCTCTAGCCGCGAGTAGCTGCATCGCGCCCGGTCAATGGGGATCCGGGGCATTGCTGCCCCGGCCCCTCACAGCGCGTCAGCTTCGCTCCGCAGCACCCGCACGAGTTCGGCGATGATCCTCCGCTCCTTCGCCGCTGCCTGCGTGTATCGCCCGTGCTTGTAGTTGCCGTTTCTCTCACCCGTGGGCGCGCCCGGTGACGCGCCTCCGTGCATGCGGCAGCGCCCGTTCGACATTGCGGCTGAGCGGCAGGGATGCCCGCTGCGTGTCCTGGCGCCGCAACGCGGGCTAATGTGCATCGGGTGGTCGCCTTGCATCGGGTTGTCAGCCATCTTTGTGCGCCTCCCCACCCCCGTGCTGCACCTGACCCACAATCGCCTGCCCGCCGGCATGCACGTGCACGTGCTCGACCGTGACCTTCTGCTGCCCGCCTGTTCGGTAGCGCTTCAGCGCCTCCATCTGCGCCGCGAAGGTGCGCGCGAGCTTGTTGAACGCCCGCTCGGCACTGTCCTGCTGCGGGATGTTCTCCACGTGCGCAAGCCGGCGAGCAAACGTCATGGTGGCCATGTGCACCGCCGCCATTTGAGCCGCCAGCATGGCCTCGACCTCATCGCGCGGCTCGATCCCTTTCACGACGGAGAGCAGGAAGTTGATGTCCCGCTCACTGGGGCTCTGGCCTTGGGATCCGACGTTCGCCACCTGCAGGAGGAGTGCATCGAGGAAGTCGAAGTCAGCCGTGCCGAGTGCATGCGCGAGAAGAAGGCTGCCGAGCGCCGGATCCGGATGGTCGATCCGGATCTCAGGCTTGCCCTTCTTGCTCGCCACTGCGAGGCGCGGGGCGGGTTTCCGACTGGCTCGCCTCTCCCGCAAAGCGAGCTTCGCCTCCTGCTCTTCGGCGGTGGGCTGATAAGTTTGAGCCACGGGCTTCTGTGTGCCCTTCGTCTTTGTCCTGGCTGGTCTCGTCACGCGTACCCTCCTGGTAGATTATATGTGTCCCTGAGGCGGGACCGTGGACGGGGTGGAACGAGCCCTGACGGTCCCGTGAGAGGGACCGGGAGGCTGTTTTCGGGGTGTCTGGGCGGTTGCTTTGGCGATGATCGTCCCACCAGAGGGACCGTCAGTCCCATGAGAGGGACCGTGTTTTCCTTCACGTCCCCAACGCATGAACGCCTTCGATGCTGGTTCGCCGGTCACGTCACAGTCGAAGGCGGTGAGCTTCCACTCGGAGGCGTGACGCTGCTTGCGGTCGAAGTGCCCCTTACGGACCATGACGACGAAGCCATGGACCTGGAGGCCCTGGAAAGCTCGTGCAGCCGTGTTCTTGCCCACGTGCAGCGCTTCGCCCGCATCGCGCACGGAGAGGCCCAGGCGGCCGTTATTCGCACCGTTGTAGCGCTGGCACAGGAGCAGATAGAGCGCCTGTTCGACGGGGTTGAGGTCACGCCAGGCCGGGCACTCCAGGAGCCAGTAGTAGAGACGCACGTGACGGGCCTCGCCTCGTGCACGGCCCGTCGCGTCGTGTCCGCGTTTTCGTCCCATGGTGATGTCCTGCTGAGAACGGAAAAGGCGGCAGGGCCAAAGCCCCGCCGCCGTGGTCTCATTCAGCGACGGCCAGAGCCGTTAGGCGTGTGTCGCCGGCCCGGCACTCGCCGTTGGCGAACACGGTCCGGATGACCTCTACGGGCGTGTGCCAGACGTAACGGGCATGAACGCCCTTGTAGGTGCCGCCATGCCGCTCATCGACCGTCTCAATGTCGAGACCCTCGCCTCGGAGTTTGAAAACGTAGTCCGACCAGCGAGGGGCTGGCCGCTCGATGGGCGTGATGCCCCGCTCTCGGGCGCACAGCAGAGCGTGGGCCGTCCAGGCGACGCGGCCCTTGAGGACGAGGTCGCGGCCGCCTTCGAGCCGCAGGTGCAATTCAACAACATCGGTCATCAGCGGCGCTCCCGGATGAGGCCCGACAGCTCGGCAATCGCCAGAGCCAGGGCGGGGCTAAGGTGGGTGCGGCGGGTCACCGCCCGCACGGCAGGATGGATGAGGAGTTCAGCGTCGCGTGCCCAGTCGAAGAGAGGCAGGCACGAGTGTGCTTTGCGGCGCACGCGCCGTGTGCTAGAGTGCTTGTGCATAAGAGATGACTTTCAGAGCCTCGCGCGGTCGCCGTGTAGGGGCTCTTCTTTTGAGCCCGCCGGCGTTGTGGGAGAGGCTGTGTTCCGGGTTAGGACTAGGCTGCGGACCGCGCAGCGAGCCAATCGACTAAGTCGCCAACGCGCCAGCCGAGCTTGCGTCCACTCAGCCGAAGTGGCTCCGGTATTCTCTTCTCACGGTAGAGCCGGCGCGTGTGAGGGACCGAAAAACCCAAGAATGCGGCCGTTTGTACCGTGTTGAGGACGCGATACCGTGCCAGGTCCGAGGGAAGAGAACAAAGTGCTTCTTGCATGAGTACTCCTCAAAGCTTCTCACGTAGCGTGAAATACGAACGCCCGGATCATGAGAGATCCTGGCGTGCTCTGAGGTATGATTGGGAGCGGCGGTAGGGACGTTGGGGGTGCAGATGATTGTTTCCCGTCGTTACCCAATGCTGCTGCCGGGCAACGCCAATACTCGATCAAGCCCTCCGCGCTCAGCGGCCTGCCAGTCTTGTCACTGACCACCTTTAGCTCTTCTAGTATGACGCTCGCGAAGCGGACCATTGGACCGCTCGGAGTGCCGTCGGCATCGCGAGAGAAGCCCTTGCGGCCGAAATGCCGCTCGTAAACCTCAGGTATTGCCCGGGCGATAAGCCAACGAGTGGGGCTCGGTTGGCTGCTGTCCTGCAACGAGCCGTATCGGCGCAAGGTTCTCTTCTCCCGGAGATTTGCCTCCGACGCAGCTTGATCGGCCCACGCAATCAAAGCGTTGGTCATTGCCCTTATCTCATCAAGCTTTAGCCGAGGTTGATTGGTGTACCAGTGCAAGCTGCCGACGTTCACGTCAGAGAATAACAAGCGCATGTAGGCGCCGATGACTTCGGAGTTCGGCGGTAGCGGTTCAAAATCAGCCCTAGGAGGAAGTCCGGCCAGAGAACGAATTTGCTGCTTGACCTCTTCAGTATGCCACAGCGCTACTGACTCTATTAGGTCGGAGCCCGGATTCTTCGGATCGGTGATTGCTGTTATCGCTGCTCGCAGCCGTTTCCCAGCGGAACTCAGCGCTTGTAGGTGCCGTATCTGCTTCTTGAGACTCGGAACTTTGGATTGCTGTAGGAGAGACCAATACTCCGACTGGAGGGCAGAAAGGTCTTTGGCCAGTGCGCTCGTATCGAGCGTCGAACATGCCTCGGTCAGCCTTCCATTGTCGCTCACTGCGGAGACTATACGCTCTACCCACCCATTAAGTCGTCTTTGTCTCCGCTCACGTAGTCGCTCCCGGGCGTCAATGATCTGTTTCTCGCGACTCATAGCTGCCGCACATGGCTAGCCCATGCGTCCAGCGCCTCGCGCTTTTCCTTGTTGTATGCCGCCCGGTTGTAGACGCCCGCCACACCTGCTCGGTGCCCAGACACGTGGTTCAACACCGCTTCAATGACATGCGGGAGTGCGCCAAGGTCGCCCATGCGCGTGGCCGCCGTCCGACGTAAGTCATGAAGGCGCCACGGACGCACCTCGTCGCCGGCATCGAAGATACGCCTGTCCAGGGCAGCCTTTGCCTTGCTCCAGCCCTGGAACCCACCTTCACCGTCGCCGAACACCAAGGCGCGGCCCTCCCGTCGTGCCATGCTCTTCAGAATTGTAAGCGCGGGAGCGCTCAAGGGTACATCGTGCGTGAGTCCGTTCTTCGTCCTCTGCTTTGGGATCGTCCAAAGGCCAGCCGCCGTGTCGAGTTCGCCCCAGGCCAGCGAGCCGACCTCATCCCGGCGCTGGGCGGTTAGCATCAACAAGCGCACGATCCGGCCATGGTCGTCGTCCCGGCAGGCCCGCCAGATGGCCGCAAGCTCAGGGTCGCTGATCACGTGGTCTCGCGAGACCTCCTCGGCGGCCTTGTTGGTCCCGATCACCGGGTTCATGTCCGCGATGCCCTCGCCCATCGCCCACGAGAACAGCGACGAGAGCGACGCACGCGCCCTGTTGGAGGCAAACCGGCCGTGCTCTTGGGCTATCTCGCCCAAGCGGGCTGCCACATCGGCTCTCTGGATCTTATGCACCGGAGCAGGGTTCAGGGGTGCCCAATGCCGCCTGATATGCCGCTCCACTTCCTCATAGCTCCGGGGCTTCAGGCTTGCCTTCTTGTGCGCGAGGAAGCGGTCGGCGACCCGCTCGAAGGTGATGGCGGCCCGGGCCCTGGCTTCCTTCTTCTCAGCGTGAGGATCGCTCCCGAGCTGAACGCGGGCAAGCGTCTCTCGGGCTCTCTTACGGGCGTCGTCCAGCGGGATGGCATCCACCCGCCCAAGTGTCTCGCGCTTGGACTTACCGGCCGCACGGTACTGGACGATCCATTGCCGGCTGCCGCCCTCGCTCACCTTGAGGCCGAACCCTGGCAGACCCTCGTCAAAGACGATGATGTACGGCTTTCCGGGTTGAGGCTTGACCGCTGCAACAGACTGTCGCGTGAACCGCATGTCGAAGCCCTCTGGTAAGCGCCTGGTAAGCAGACAGGTGCTTACGGATGATCAACGTTAATCACTTAATGCTGAGGGTATCTTGACTTTCCTCTGTTTTTCAAGGGCTCTAGATCATCCATGATGATCTGCGATCAGGATGAACACCGGATTGTGGATCTGGGGGTCCCCCGTTCGAGCCGGGGCGGCTGTACCATTCCGGCATGTGGAGCGGATCCGGCGCGGGCTGCGCTGAGCAGAGGGCTCGCTGCCAGCGCTCGACGCGACGCTTTCCCGAAATTGCAATTGCACGCCGCTCGTCCGAGCTCTTTAAGGCGGGGTCGGGCGAAGCGAGCCGCGGAGCAGTCTTCGAGAACGTCGGGGGAGTTTCGAACGCCGGCGGCGGAGCCTTGTCGAAGCGATCTTCGGCCACCCACGGGGCTGCTGCCTGCCGTCACGAGGCAGAGGTCGGAGCGGCGCAGCATGTCGATTGAAGCTTGTTGCGGATCGATCCCTTAGAGAAGGGATGGTGCCCAGGAGAGGACTGGACCGCTTTCGCGAAGAGACCAGCAGAGTCAATAACTTAGAACCGCCCATGCTGCCGCGTTTGTACCACTCTGGTGTACCGCTGTCGAGCCAGGGGAAAGGTTTTCGGAGCGCCTCAGACACTAGCGATGCGGGTCGGAATCGCCCTTATGACCACTGACCCTGAAGCTTGGCCGAGCTTCTAAGTTGCTGCTTTCGCGGCTTAGTTTGTTTTGCACCACAGCCTCCGCTTCCTGCTTGCGGTCACGTGCTGCGCTGCGGACACGGGCGAACTGGCCGAAAAAGCGGACGGCTAGCCACATGACGAGCGCCGTTGGTCGGTTTACGCCGCTCACCAGCATTGCCTCGTGGAACACCCGGTCCGCCTCCTGCCGGGTGCTCATCAGAGGATGAGGGGCACCCACGTGGATCAGCCCATAACCATAATCGTGCAAGGTCGCGGCCCGACTCCACCGACCCCAGGCGGGCAGCCAACCCCAGAGCACCCGGGGTACACTCGCCCCGTCCGTGACAAAGCCGGCAGGCACCTCAACAACCTGACCAGAACCAAGGTGACCCACCTCATACCGCAGGGGCTCGAGAAGCCTCCACAGGCGCCAGTCAGCATCAAGGTGCTCAAGGCGAAGCGGACCGGTAAACTGACTCATTGTCCCACGGCACGTGCCTTCCCTGGCGATCGTTGCATCGTACAGCGCCAAGCGACACTGGTCGATCTTCGGCGCCAACGGGTTCCGCGCCCCGCTGTTCGGGGAAGAGGTCCCGCTGAGGTGCGGCGATCCAACGTGTGATTTGTTGATCAGACGGTCGCGCTACTCACGACGAGACGCTCCGCATTGTACTGCCGCTGGTGCCAGTATGGGTAGGGCAGCGGACGACGGCTAACCTGTTCGAGCTGGTTGATGTCCTCGGGCGTTAGGGAGACGTCGACGGCAGCCAAGTTTTCTTGAAGCTGACGCTCGTCGCGAGCGCCAAACACGACGCTGGCGACCGAGGGTCGGCCGAGAGCCCAAGCGAGGGCTATTTGGCCGACCGTTGCTTGGTGGGCTCCCGCAACCTGCTCGAGGACGTCGATGATGGTGAACGCGTGCTCAGCATCAACGGTCCCGACCTCAGGCGTCCGGCTACCCTCCGGATGGGGATACCCACGGCGATACTTGCCCGAGAGCCACCCCATCGCGAGAGGGCTCCACACTATCGTTCCGACGCCCTGATCAAGGGCAAGAGGGATCAGTTCATGCTCGAGCTCGCGGGCAAGTAAGCTGTAGTAGACCTGTTGACACGAGTATCGCTCCAACCCGTGATGATCACTCAAGGCAAGCGCCTTCATAAGATGCCAGCCTGAGAAGTTGGAGCAACCGATGTACCGGATCTTACCAGCGCGAACCAGATTTGTTAGGGCAGCTAGCGTCTCATCAAACGGTGTTCTCTCGTCTACTCCATGAACGAAGTAGATGTCGATCCAATCCGTTCCGAGGCGACGCAGACTAGCCTCGCACGACCTTATGAGATGGTGTCGAGACGAGCCGACGTCATTGGGCCCCTCACCCATCCGGCCGTGAGCCTTCGTGGATACGAGCACACGTTGGCGACTGCCGCCGAGAGCGCGGCCGAGGATCTCTTCGGAAGCCCCGTTTGAGTAAACATCCGCCGTGTCGAAGAGATTGACCCCAGCATCGATGCAGACGTTCACCAGACGCTGTGCCTCCTCTACGCCGGTCGTACCAACTGTCTTGAACCATCCTTGATGCCCACCAAAGGTGAGTGTGCCGTAGCCCAGAGCCGACACTCGTAAACCCGTATTGCCAAGAAATCGGTACTCCATCGTCCTCTCCCCCCGTGGAAATCTGCGTCATCCGCGGTGACCTGCTCCTCCGTTCACAATGACAGCAGCGTGCCAGATCGCGGCCGTAGAACACCGGCTCTGGTCAACTTGGCGCCGACGCAGCGCCTTGACCAAGGGGTACACTGGTATAATGATCGTACAAGCGCAATCAATCTCGCGCGAACCAGAACAGTGACACCGGGCCCGCGCCCGGGAGCAAGGGAGGAAAGACGCTATGTGCCCGACAGCTCAAGGGTCGGTTAGGTTCGCCCTCGTCATACTTGCCCTGACCGGGGCTCCCAGCACCGTCTACGCATCGCCCGAGAAGCCGGTCATCGCCCTATCGAACTCATTCTACGGCAATACCTGGCGCCGGCAGATGGTTGAGGCGTTTGACGCTGCGGCAAAGCAAGCCAAACAAGAGGGCAAGATTGCTGATTATGTGGTGCTCAATGGCGACGGGAGCGTCAATCAGCAGAACAGCCAGATGGCTGAGCTGATCTTGAAAAAGGTCGATGCGATCGCGATCAATGCAGCGTCGGAAACAGCTCTGAACAGCGTGGTTGAAAAAGCTTGCCAGGCGGGCATTCAAGTTATCGCGTTCGACTCTCTCGTGACCGCACCATGCGCCTACAAGCTGTCCTTCGACTTTACGAAATACAAGACGGAACAGGCCGAAGCGACGGCTAAACTGATCGGCGGCAAGGGCAACGTCATTGTCGTCCGCGGTGTCAGAGGGTCCGGCCCGGATAATCAAATGCATGAGGCGCAGATGGCGGCGCTCAAGAAATACCCGGACATCAAGATCGCCACCACCGTCTACGGTCAGGCCACCGCCTCAGTGGCACAGTCTGCAGTCGCAAACGTGCTTCCGAGTCTGCCTAGGATTGACGCCGTTTTCGCTCAGGGCGGATCCGACGATTTTGGAATCGCACAGGCTTTCGAGCAGGCTGGAGGTCAGTACGCCGATAAGAAACCCGTTATCGAGGGTGGCGGCAGCTCCGACTTCATCCGCTGGTGGACTGAACAGAACCGGAAGAATGGCTACACCACAACCTCCTATAACTCGACCCCAGGCATTGGTGGAGCCGCTTTCTGGCTCTCCTACAAGATCGTCAAAGGTGCCAGACCTTCAAAAGAGCTCGACATGCCGGTCGCTGTCGTCGATCAGGCGAACTTGAAGGACTTCCAGGATCTCCAGCCTGGCACCATTGTAAGCCCGAGCTACTCGGAGAGCTGGGTCGACCAGAACCTGCTTGCGAAACCAAAGAGCTGAGCTCGCCTCCCATGGCGCGGGCCGCCGGGCGGATTTCCCGGCGGCACTTCTTCCGGCCGCAAACGTGAGGGTACCTGATGCCGGTCATTGGCTCGCAGGCCGGGCGCGCCTTCGATGAGGCCCCGCTCCCCACTTCCAGACCGCCTCGCCCGAGCACCGTTGAACTGACCGACATTCGAAAGTCCTATGGTGCAACGCATGCCAATGGGGGAGTGGACCTCACCCTGCATCCGGGTGAGGTCGTCGGTCTGATCGGCGCCAATGGCGCGGGCAAGTCCACTCTTATGAAGATCCTGTGCGGGGTCGAGACGCCCGACGGCGGCCGCTTGACCTTATCAGGGTGCCCCGTCGTTTGGGCCCAGCACAACGCGCGGGCAGCCCATGCGAAGGGCATCCGGATCGTTCATCAGGAAGGATCCCTCTGCTCGAACCTGACAGTTGCCGAAAATTTCTTTCTCGAACAGCCGGACCAAGCACGGTTCAATCCCTTTTGGCTGAGTCTTTACCGGCAAGTGGCGACCGGGAGTCTTGCCGAGATCTTCCCGGGAACGCAGATCGATCCCGATGCGATCGTCGATCAGCTCTCTCCCAGCCAACGCCAGATGGTCGAGATTACGCGAGCCGTCACCGCTCCAGGGCTGCAGGTGCTCGTCCTCGACGAGCCAACGTCATCCCTCGACCATGAGCGTAGCCAGCAACTGCAGGCCTATATCCGCACCCGGGCTCAAGACGGGCTGAGCGTAATCTTTATCAGCCATAAGCTGCAGGAGGTGCTTGAGATCTCCGATCGTGTCGTCGCGATGCGCGGTGGTCGGATTGTTTGGACCGTCGATTCCGGCAAAGCTCATGTATCTCAGCTCGTGGAGATCATGGGTGGAGGGCTGGCCGGCGAGATCAAGCGAGACCGTAGCCAGCGCAACCGGACCGCCGGTGACGTGAAAGTTAGGGTGACGGGCGCTTTGACCGAGGCGCTCGGGCACACCGTTGAGCTGAGATCCGGAGAGATTATCGGGCTTGCAGGGCTTGAGGGAAGCGGTCAGCGTGAGTTTCTACACGCCCTCTGGCAATCGCCTCATCGGGATCTCAAGGTGACTGGCCGCCTGAGTTTCGTGTCGGGGGACCGTCAGCGCGAGGGCGTCTTTCCGCTCTGGACGGTTTTGGCGAACATCGCGCTCGGCCGGGTCGCATCCCGCTCACCGCTCGCGGCCGTCTCGGACGCCGAAGAGGCGTCCCGGGCCCGGCACTGGCTTGACAGACTCTCCCTCGATGCGTCTCGATTACCGTCCAATATCCTCGATCTCAGCGGCGGCAACCAGCAGAAGGCTCTGGTGGCGCGTTCGCTTGTTTCCGATGCAGAGAGCATCCTTTTGGACGACCCGACGAGAGGTGTCGACATTGCCACGAAACGGGAGTTCTACGCGCTCGCCAACGACCTTGCGACCGAGGGGCGCCTGCTGGTCTGGCGATCGACGGAAGACATCGAATTCCTGGAGTGTGATCGTGTTCTGATCTTTCAGGAGGGTCGAATTGTGCGGGAGCTCGTCGGCGGAGCGGTCGATGTCGCAACGATCGTTGAAGCTTCCTTCGATCGATCAGGATCAAGGTCCCGAGGGCAATCGAACTCGACCACCCCGGCGCGCCTTGCAGCGAGAGCTCTGCAAACCATCCCGTTCATCAGCTTGGCTCTGGTCTTCGGGACCATGGCCGCCTTGAACCCGAACGTTGCCTCAACCTTCGGTCTCGATCTCCTTCTTGGACCGGCTGTCGCGCTGGCTCTGTTGGCGATGGCCCAGATGTTCGTGGTGGGTGGCAGCGAGATCGACCTGGGGCTTGGGATGTTTGCCGGCCTCGTGAACGTAATCACCGCCACGCTTCTCGTCGATACGCCCTACTTGGGACTGGTCGCGCTTGCGGCCGGTGTCATCGCCTATGGCGGATTGGCCTTGCTCATTCATGGGCGAGGGATCCCGGCGATCGTCGTGACCCTCGGCGCCTCCTTCATCTGGGCAGGGATCGGCCAGACAATACAACCAGCCCCCGGTGGGTCGAGCCCAGAATGGCTGACAGCGGCCTTCACTTGGTCGATCCCTGGCCTGCCGACGCCTCTGGTCCTCCTGGCTCTGATCGGAGTAGCAGCGGTGGTGATCGACCGTTCGCCTCTTGGCACCGTCTTGCGTGGCTTTGGGAATGCGCCCGCGGCGCTTGAGCGCTCTGGATGGTCGCGGGCTCGCTACGCCGTCTTCCGCTATTTGATCGCCGGGCTGTTCGGCACCGTTGCCGGCCTCTGGCTCACCGCCAGCAACCAAGCAAGCGATATCAATGCCGGTGCAAGTTATACGCTGCTCAGCATCGCTGCCGTGGTGATCGGAGGTTGCCAGCTGCTTGGAGGGGTGATTGCGCCGCTAGGAACCCTGGCCGGGGCTGTCACGCTCTCTTTGATCGGGGCGCTGCTCGCATCGATTGGGGTGAGCACCGATTTCAACGCCGCGGTTCAAGGAGCCCTGCTGCTGGCCATTCTGATCCTCAGCACCGCCCTGACGTGGAGAACTCATCGTGAATGAGTTCGCCACGCTCGCTGAACGACACCGTTGGCTCTGGGCCGCTTGCGGCATCATTCTGTTATGGGCCGTTCTGGGCGTGGTGTCCGAACGTTTCAGCTTGCAGAACCTGACCGGCGTGATGACCTCGGCGGCGTTCCTGGCTTTCCCTGCACTCGGTCAGATGTTCGTGGTGACAACCGGCCGAGGCAACATCGACCTGTCGCTCGCGGGTGTGATCACGCTGTCGGCCTACGTGATGGTGACCTTGGGCCAAGGTTCGGGTGCGCAGGCCGGCATGGGCTTCGCCCTGGTGCTCCTGATGGGAGGTCTCACTGGCGTCCTCAACGCGGCTCTCGTGGTCTATGCCCGTATTCCCGCGATGATCGCGACACTAGCCACCGGGTACATCCTGGCGACGGCAGCGCTGATTGCAAACCGCGGTGTTCGGGGGCGAGGCAGCAGTGAGATTCTCTCGTATCTTGCGATCGGCAAGGTCGGCAGCGTTCCCGTCATCGCCCTCCTCGCGGCCGGGATCACGGCGATCGCAGCTTACATCCTCACCTGGACGGCTTATGGACGCCACATCGCTGCCGTGGGTCAGAACAGCCGCGCCGCCGCGCTCGCCGGTGTGCAGGTTGGACGGACGGTGTTCCTGGCCTTCATTGCGAGCTCTATCCTCGCGGCGATCGGCGGCGCCCTGCTTTCAGCTTATGTTGGAGGAGCGTTTCTGGAAATGGGGTCTCCGTACCTCCTCCAATCGGTGGGCGCGGTCGTTCTCGGCGGAACTCTCATCGCCGGCGGGCACTCAACGGCCTTGGGAACACTCCTCGGATCGGTCCTTCTTGTCCTGATCATTACCACCTTGCAGATCGCGGGACTTCCGCCTGGCAGTCAGGATATTGTCCAGGGCGCCGTGATCATCAGTGTCCTGGCGTTTGCGGGACCCGGTTTGATCGTAAGACGCGCCCACAAGGCGGCGGCTGCCTAAAAAAGAGCGCGGGTCTTGCGACCCGCGCAGTTGGGGAGGACACACGAAACAGGTGAGCGCCGGCTCAGCCGCGAATGATCAACTCCGAAGCTTCTTTGACGACCTTCGGCGACAGAGCGTCACGCCAGTTCTCCTGAACGACAAGGGGCTTTGCCCACCGCAAGAGGCGCATCGCGGCGTCTGAGGGAACCTTCGGGCTGTAGCCGAACCACATGGCGAGTTCGACATTGATGTGCCCGATCAGGAAGTCGAAGGCAGCTTCGCGCGGAACACCAAGACGCTCGCACTCGTCGATCGCTTCGCTCATCACGTCGATGAAGGGCAGGGCCACCATTTCGGAGAGCCCAGGTTCAAGGATAGCGAGCTGCTCGGTCGTAACCCGGTGCGACCGCGTCACGGGCGACCACATCACCTCGCAGATCTTCTCACCCAGAGCATAGTGCTCCTCGGGGCCCTGCATGAGGGCACAGACGATCGCCTGTTTGGCCACGCCGCCATGATAATCTTTCCGTGCCGCTGGGTCAGTCTCGTCGTTGAAGACCGGAGGATGACAGGGATGGCCCACGAAATACGTGAGATCCGGTCTGTCATCCGGCAGGACCCCGGCATAGGGCGCAGCCGCATCCAGGATCAGAAGCATCGTTCCTGATGAAAGCTGAGGAGCAATCCCGTGGGACACCTTGCCGATGATGGTGTCCGGCAGCGCGAGGATGACGACCTCTGCCCCCTTGATCCCGACCTCAACGGAGCTCACGGAAGGGATACCAACCTCGTTCAGGCGCTCGCGGCCCGCCTCACCGATTTCGATCGCTCGGACGTCATATCCCGCATCGACGAGTTTTCTCGTGATGCGGAAGCCCATCTTGCCTCCAGCTCCGAGAATAGCGATTGCCGTCATCTTGCGTCCTCCGGGTTTCTCGGCCGTCCTACGCGGCCGCGGTTGTTGTGAGGGGCTCGTCGGCGGTCAGCCCGAGCCGCACCCTTTCGAAATGGTCGGCAGCGCCGACCTGACCGCCTTTGAACAGGATCTCGCGCCCGACAGCCGGCGCGCTGCCGGCAACGACCCGGCACAGGGGTGAACCTGGAACGATGGGAGCCACCATGTCGAGGGCTCGAATGCCGAGCGCCACGCCGGCAATGCTGGAGGTATCGCCCCCTGCGACCATGACCCGACTGAGGCGCGGCATCTCCCGGAAGGCGGTCGCTGCCACGTGCCCCAGAGCCGTACCAAAGCGGTCGGCCGTGTCGATGCCAGCCTGCTCAGCTGCTTCAGCAACGGCTTCGATCCTCGAGCTCTCGCCCGCTCCGGCACTCGTCACCACAACGCTGCGCCCGCGGTGAAGAGCTTCGAGAGCCATCAGGGACAGGTGCTCGACGATTTCATCCGGGCGCTCGAGCAGGCCCATCGGATCAGCGACCAACACGGCCCAGCCCCGGTGACGGGCGTCCTCGATCTGGGCGAGGGTCGTGGACGAACAACTGCCGGAGACGACGAGCAGGCGATCGACCGCCCCTGGTCTTGGAAGCGTCCGAGCATCCTGCCCGACCGCGTCCATCAGAGCATATTCAACACCGGACGACCCGATCACGAAGCCGGTCTCGACAGGCCAAGGATGCTCCCGCAACATTCGCCCGACAGCGGCCGATGTTGCGCTATTGAGGACGTCGATCAACACCGCGCATGGCATGCCGTCACCCGACGAGCGCAGCCTTGCCATCGCATCCCCGCTCTCCAAAGCCCGGAAGTCGATGAGGTGAACAGGAGCGCTCGTCTGAGCTTGCAGGTGACGAACGAGATCCGCTTCACCCATGGGCGTCCGCGGGTGGCACGCCATGACGGGATGGCGATCGATACGGTGGGCTTCAGGCTTACCGAGCGCGGTCGCGAACAGGTGGCCGAAGGCGGTATATCGACCGTTGCGAGGCACGCCAACGATGATCGGTACGACACGACACCCGAAGACCTCCAGGCCGATCTCGATCACGCGGCCGATGCTGCCGACGGTCGGTGAGCTGTCGCAAGTCGAGCAAACCTTGTAGTGGACCATCGGAGCGCCAAGATCCTTCAAGGCCCGAAACGTTGTCGGCAGGTTCTCATCCATCCAGGCCGGCGACATGGCCCGGCTCACGCCTGCAACGCCAACGGCGCGGACACCATCGAGTGCTTCGATGTCCGTCGCGCTCGGCACATCGAGAAAGAGCCGCGTCGGCACCCCGTGAAGGCTCAGGGCCTCGAGCACATCCGTCGAGCCGGTCAGGTCATCGCCGTAATAGGCCAGATCCAGCCGGGCGCTCGTCATGACCCGAAACTTTCGAGCGCAGCGGCGAAAGCCGGATGGTCCTTGGCGAACTCATGCGCGGGTATGCCGGCCTGGGCGGCCTCCCAAGCCTCCCTCACGCTCGCCACACCTGCAGCGATACCCTGCGGGTGCGAAACGATACCCCCGCCGCAGCAAAAGATCAGATCGTTGGAGCCAAGCCGAGCGTAGGTGTCGCTTGCCTGAACGGCAGATTGGGCCGACGAGAACACCGGCATCGCGACGTCGGCCTGTGGCCGGTGGGGGAAGACAGGCGTTAAGCAGGCCTTGGCCGACGCGATGACGGAATCGTCAGCCTCGCAAAATTTGTTGCGCAGCCCATTCACATGCAGGTGGTCGACACCGGCGAGGCGCCAGAATTTCTGGTAGGCCACGTATGACAGGCCGAGTGCCGGATGGCGATCGTAAATGCCCCAACCGGCCCGGTGCCCGTGGATGGCCACGCGCGACCGCTTGCGGAGTGCCGACACGGCAGGAAGACCGACCGCTGCGAGCACCACCATGGCGCAGGTTCCGCCGCGCTCGGCGACAAGATCGAGGCGACGCAGCATGTCGTCGAACTCGCCCGTGATGTTCGCGGCGTACATCGCCTTTCGGCCTGTCCGGTCCGCGTGCCGGTCGATGACCCGCATCACCGCCTCGAATCGGTGGCCGAACGGCGAATGCGGCCCATCGGCCTGCAACTCATCGTCCTTGACGAAGTCCAATCCGGCTCCGATCAGTGTGTCAACGAGCCCTGCCGTGTCGTCCGGGGTCAGGCCAACGCTCGGCTTGACGATGGTGCCGATGACGGGCCGCCCGTCGACGCCGGTGAGATCTCGCGTCCCGGTGACACCGAAGGCCGGGCCTGGATAACGCTCGGCGAAGCTGGGCGGGAACTCGATGTCGAGGAGCTTCAGCCCCGAGAAATGGTGGAGCTCGAACAGGTTGCCGGCAACCGTCGCCCAAACGGCGGGCAGGCTCGGGCCGAAGTTTTCCGTGTTCCAGGAGACCTTGATGACGCCCCGCCGCGGATGCGCCGGAGTGTTCCGCGGGCCTCGTGAGCCGGGCAGGCTCGGCGCCTCGACCTCGCCCTCGTCGGTGACGCTCTCGACGCGGGCGCCATAACGCTCGAGGAGAGCCGGCGTCTCACCCGGAACAGCCCGGAACGTTCCACTCGACTGCTCCCCCGCCAGCGCGGCCGCAGCATCAGCAAGCGGGTATCGCGTCTCGATTCGGTATGTGGCAGTGAGGCGGTCCGGCATGGGTGCTGCTCTTCGCTCAACAGCAACCTAGCAGCCTCCAGTCAGCATGTCATCATACCACTCAGGAGGCGATGCGAGCTTTAGCCCTCGCCTTCGCCCCTACCTCGGCACCTTCCTCTCCAAGAACAGAGTAGAGCGAATTGGCGCGCGAGAGATGTTCGGCCATGGCCGTTGCCGCTGCATCGGCGTCCCCGGATGCAATGGCCTTGTAAATGCGCTCGTGCTCGTCGAGCGTGACCCGTTCGGCACCGCGTACGGAAACCATGTCCCGCTTGAAGCGCGAGACCCATTCGAGCATTCCCTGGCTTACCGCCGCGATTAGCATGTTGCCCGACATGGCCGCTATCTGCCGATGAAAGCTCATGTCGCAGGCCACGAACCGGGCCGGATCGCCCCGCGCGTCGCGATGCGCCATGAGGGCGAGGCGAAGAGCCTCCAGGTTCTCCCGAGTCGCCCGTTGGGTCGCCACCCGGACGAGCCCGACCTCGAAGAGTAGCCGCGCCTCCTTCAGGTCAGCAAGCCCACGCGGGTTAGTGCCGAGAAGTTGCACCATTGCTCCCGAAATCTGGTCGATCACGGTCTCGGCCGTTGGCAAGATGACCCGGGCCCTCTCTCCGTGCGAGATCCGGATGAGACCCATCTGATGAAGCGCCTGCATGGCCTCCCGGATGGCAGGGCGTCCGATACCCCATCGTGTCATGAGTTCGCGCTCGGACGGCATCTGCGAGCCGGGCGGATACTCGCCGCTCTCAATCGACGCGATCAATCGCTCTAGCACCTCGTGCGATAACTTGCGACGCGCGATCGTTTCCATGGGGTCCTCTGGATATGCCCCTGCATTGTAGCCGTTCTTCCCGTCAACATGAAAGCGTCGGTTGACGAAACTGGTATGATGACGTCATCTTGTCGGCAGAGATCCGGATCACCGGACGGCAAGGAGGAGGAGCGGGATGCCGCTCGTAGCGCCCCGAGAACGTGGAGCTGAGCCGGTGGCCGACCACGAGATTGCGGTCGGGCCCGTTTCGGCGCGTCTTGAGCGATCCGGCGCCGCGCTGAGGGACATCAGAGTCAACGGTGAGCTCGCGGTCAGCGGCCTTTCCTTCGTGGCCCGGGACGCGGACTGGGGCACGCTGCCCCTCGACGGTAACCCACGAGTGGTGACGACACAGGATGGGGTCGTAATCCGGTCCGGTGGCGATGCCCACCATCCGCATGGCACCCTGTCCTGGGAAGTTGAGTTCAGGGTGACGGTGCTCGACGTGGAAGCGACGGTAACGGTCACGACGCAGTCAGGATTCCTTACCAATCGCACTGGGCTCGTTGTACTTCATGCCTACGCGTCCTGCCGCGGACAGGAAGCGACCATCACCCATCCTGACCAGTCTAGGACCCAAGGCCGCTTTCCGAGAGCGGTCTCACCTCACCAGCCGTTCCTCGACATCGCCGGGCTCGCGTATCAGACCGCCGGTGGATCGCATCTGCATCTCGCGTTCGAGGGTGAGATCTTCGAAACGGAGGATCAGCGCAATTGGACGGACGCTTCTTACAAGACCTATAGCCGCCCTCTTTCCGCGCCCTTCCCCTATCGAATCAACCCGGGGGAGACCGTCCAGCAGCGGATTCGGATCGATTTCACGGCAGGGCCAGCTGCCCGGACTGGCTCGCCGCGTGCCGCTGTCAGCGAAGTCAGCCCCCTGCCCCGGCTGGGCGTCGGCCAGCCGGCCTGGCGTCCTGTCGCAACCGGCGCCGTTTCGCGAGCACTTGAAGGTCTCGGGCTCGGCTACGTGGCGCTGGAGATCGACCCGGAGCGTGATGGCTGGGCAGCCTCCGTGCGGGCCCATACTGCCAACCTCGCGACTCCGCTGCGGCTGGATTGCCGCAAGACGGCCCCACCTGGTGCCATTCTCGCCGGCTTGCGTGAAGCTCTCGACGGCGTGGAACCCGCCATGCTCACCTTGTGGGACGCAGACGATGAAGCAATTGCGGACGCGCGTAGGATCTTTCCTCAGAGTCGGGTCGGTTCAGGAACGGGCGCTTTCTTCGCCGAGTTCAACCGGGGAATGCTGCCAATAGGAGCCGATTACCTCACCTGGAGCAGCAATCCGACCGTCCACGCGCAGGATGACGACACGATTGGCGAGAGCATCGAACCCCTTATCGACATCGTCGCAACCGCGAAGGAGAAGGCTCCAAGCCAGGAGCTCTCTGTTGGGCCGTTGACCCTTGCTATGCGTTTTAATCCCAATGCAACGAGCCCGGAGGGCCGACGGTCCGAGCCACCGGCGGACAGCCGCCAGTACAGCGTTCTGGCGGCATCATGGCTGCTAGGGACGGTGAGCGGCCTTCTCGACCCAATGGTCACCGATGTCACCGCCTTCGAAGTCGCGGGCCAAAGGGGCGTGATCCGATCGGACGGGACTCTGACGCCGGCGGGTCACCTGGTGGCCCGGCTCGCGCCCCTCGCCGGGCGAGCAGCATGCCGTATCGAGTGGGAGGGTGATCCCCGGGCTCGTGGTCTCATGATCGAGACGCCCAACGGGCGCGTGCTCGCCATCGCTTACATGCGGGCTGAGGAGGTCCGTCTCCCACTCCCGAACGGGGTATGGCGCCGGGCCGAGGAGCTCACGGCACAGGGTTTCGTCGCACGGCCATCGACCCTCAGCGACACCATCGAGATCGACGGCTTCGGCACAGTATGGCTCACCGAGGCCGTTGAAAGTGTCCAAAAGTGAGCCCCGATCGACAACACGGAGGAGACGTTATGAATATCACCCGTCGCCAGTTCACCATCGGAGGCCTTACGGCCGCCGCCGTCGGTGCGGTCCCCTTCCCGGCATTCGCGCAAAGCGGCAGCAAAACCATCGCGGTGCTTTTCGACGGCCTTTACTCGGAGTTCTGGGTCGCGGGAATTCAGATCATCAAGGATGAGATGAAGAACCGGGGCTTCACGGTCCTTGAGGCGATCTCGGACAAGGACGACAACAAGCAGTTCGAACAGGTGCGGGCGATGATCTCCCGCAAGGTCGACGGGATCATTATCGTCCAAACGGACTCGAAAGCCGTCATCCCGGCAATCCGGGCAGCCAACCGCGCCAACATCCCCATGGTGCATTTCAATCGGCCGCCTGCCGAGAGCGACGCCTATTCCGTCGCCATTCAGGCCGATAACCAGAAGATCGCCCGCGACGCCGTCCTCTACAGCGCCAAGGTGGCGAAGGATGCAGGAAAGAAGCTGAAAGCAGCGATCCTCATCGGCAACCTGGGAGATCCGAACGCCATCCAGCGGCGGGACGGGTTCATGGAAGCGGTGTCTCAGTTCTCCGATACCATCGAGGTGGTGGCCCGCGTTCCGACCGAGTGGAACGCCGACAAGGCCTTTGCGGGCCTCACAAACGCCTTCCAGGCAAATCCCGACATTGGTTTCTTGTTCACGTCCTCCGACTTCATGATCCCGCAGATCACGCAGGTCCTGAAATCTGCGAACAAATGGCACCCGATCGGAGACCCGAACCATGTGATCTTCACGGGGTTCGATGGCTTTCCGTCGGCGTACGAATTGATGGAGCAGAAGTACATGGACGCTTGCGGCGTGCAGAACCTGTTCTACGAGACGAAGCTCGCCATCGATGCCATCCTCGACATGCAGGCCGGTAAGAAACCCGAGAAACTCCTTCTAGATCCAGGCTTTGCCATCACGCAGGCCAACTTGATGGAGAAGCGTGAGGAGATGTGGGGATACACTCTGCATAAGCAGAAGAAGAGCGGCTGAAACCCAAGGGGGCGCGGAAGCGCCCCCTCTCTTTGTTTGGCGGAAAACTCATGCTCGCGACGCAGACGGCGACTCCGGTCGATGAGGATCAGCCCCGAGGCAACAGATGGCGCAGCCTTGGAAGGTTCGTCCTGTCGGAGTATCTCGTTCTGGGCCTCTGCGTGATCTACACGCTGGTGATGATCCCGTTCGTGCCCGAAATCGCCACGCTCGGCGTCTGGCAGAACATCCTCTCCGACATGATGCCGCTGCTGATCGTCTGCCTCGGTCAGACGGTCGTTCTTATCATCGCCGGCATCGACCTGTCCGTGACCGCGATCATCAGTCTCGCGAGTGTGGTCGGGGCGTCGGTTATGACCTTGAGCGACGGCTACGTGAGCGGTCCCTGGGCGGCACCGGCAGGTATGGCCGCGATGCTGCTCGTGGGAGCCGTCATTGGCGCCCTTAACGGCCTCTCGGTCACGCGGCTGAACATGCCTGCCTTCGTCGTGACGCTCGCGACGACGACCTTCTTCGGCGGCAGTGCGATCTGGTACACCACCTTCCATTCGACGACGACGTCCATCTATGACCTGCCGGACCCGTTCCTTGCGATCGGAGACCGCGACGTCATGGGAGTTCCGATCTCCGTTCTCGTGGCTGCCGCAACCGTCCTCCTCGTTCACGCCGTCCTCGCGCATACCGTCCTGGGGCGATGGCTCTATGCCGTCGGCCAGAACCCTCGCACGGCTCACGTTTCAGGCATTCCCGTGCGGCGGACGATCATGGCCGCTTTCGTTCTCTCCGGCATCCTCGCAGCCCTCGCGTCCATCGTCTACACAGCGAGGCTCCAAACCGGGACGCCCATCCTCGGCGAGCGCATTCTCCTCGATATCATCGGCGCCGTAGTGATCGGCGGAACGAGCCTGTTCGGCGGCAAGGGCAAGGTCATTTGGACCGTGTTCGGCGTGCTCTTCCTTGTGCTGATCGACACAACCTTGAAGCTGCTCGGAGCGTCCCTGTTCGCGATCTACATGATCAAGGGCAGCGTCATCCTCGCCGCTGCCCTGCTTGATACCCTGCGGACCCGCTACCTGAGCGCGAGGTAAAGCCATGATGATCTCGCCTGCGTCGCGGGCGCCCCTGCTGACGGTTGACGGCTTAAGCAAGAGCTTCTTCGGCGTGCGGGTTCTCCACGGAATCAGCTTTTCCGTTCACGGGGGCGAAACGCTTGGCCTTGTCGGTGAGAACGGCTCCGGCAAGTCGACCAGCATGAACATCCTGGGCGGCATCCATCAGCCCGACGCCGGCCGGATGACACTAGGCGGGGAGACCTATGCCCCGCAGAGCCCGCGTGATGCGAGCCAGGCCGGCATCGCCTTCATCCATCAGGAGCTCAACCTTTTCGCCAACCTGTCGATCGAAGAGAACCTCTTCATCACGAACCTTCCGCGACGAGGCTCGATCCCCCTGATCAATCGCGGTCGCATCCGTGCCCGTGCGCGCGAGCTTCTCGCCGAGGTTGACCTCGATGTTTCCCCCTCCCGCCTCGTCGGCAATCTCGCGCAGGGTGAGCGACAGCTCGTTGAGATCGCAAAAGCTCTGCATGGCAATGCCAAGATCCTGATCCTGGACGAGCCAACCACGTCGCTCACGCGTCCCGAGATCGAGCGGCTGTTCGGGATCATCGATCGGCTCAAGCGCCGGGGCGTCGGAATCATCTTCATCTCCCATGCCCTTGAGGATGTGATGCACGTCTGCGACAGCATCACCGTCCTGCGGGACGGCGCCGTCGTGGGAGCGGAACGTCGTGAAACGCTGACGATCCCCCGGGTGATCGCCCTCATGGTGGGCCGGTCGATCGATGCCATTTTTCCCGAGCGCACGACGCGGCCGTCTCAGTCCGTCGCGCTGAGGGTTCGCAACCTGTCGCAGCGGGGCGTTGCCCGGAACGTCTCGTTCGACATTCACGCCGGTGAGGTCGTGGGGCTGTCGGGGCTGATGGGATCCGGACGCTCTGAACTGGCGCGTCTCATCTTCGGGCTCGATCCGCTCGAGGCGGGGACCATCGAGGTCGCCGGCCAGCGTCTTTTACGCCCCCACCCGCAAGCCGCCATGGAGGTGGGACTTGCTTTCCTGACAGAAGATCGGCGGCAGGAAGGCCTGCTCATGGACGCCTCGGTCGGGGATAATATCGGTCTTGCTTCCCTCAGACGGTTTCGTGCAGGACCTGGCCTCGTATCCCGGCCGAAGCTGAACGAGACGGCGCGTGAGCTCGCCCGCATGGTTCGCCTCTCCACCGAGCGAGTTGAGGAGACCCAAGCGAAACACCTGTCGGGCGGGAACCAGCAGAAAGTCGTGATCGCGAAGTGGCTCCTGCGGCGGCCCAAGGTGTTCATCCTCGACGAGCCGACCCGGGGCATCGATGTCGGGGCAAAGCAGGAAGTCTATCGCATCATCAACCAGCTCGTTCAGGACGGGGGCGCCGTCCTCCTCATCTCATCCGAAATCGAGGAGGTCATGGGCCTTTCTGATCGCATCTTGACGATCAACAAGGGCGAGTTGACCGGCCACTTCCATCGGCATGAATACGATCGCGAGGCGATCCTCGCCGCCGCGATGCAGCCGGTCGGCGTGACGAGGGAGGCCGCCGAATGAAGAACTGTCATCGGCTCACGATCCTTCTCCTTCAAGCAGCGCCGGTCCTCCTGTTCTTGGTCATCCTGCTCGTGTTCGGCAGCCTGTCGGACCGCTTTTTGAGCATCGCCAATTTCCGCAACATCGTGATCCAGGCAGCCCCGGTCGCCATCCTGGCCATCGGCATGACTTTCGTCCTGCTCACGGCCGAGATCGACCTGTCGGTAGGTGCCGTGATGTACGTCACGGGATGCCTTCTCGGGTTGTATCTCGGCGGCCTGCCCTGGCCCGTAGCGCTCCTCGCCATCCTGGCGGTCTCCGCGGCGATGGGTGCCATCAACGGGGTGCTCGTCGCCTATCTTGGGATCACGTCTTTCGTTGCGACGCTCGGCACCTTATTCGTCGGGCGCGGTCTGGCTATGTCGCTGTCGAACACGGCAAGCGTCTATTTTCCGGAGGCGATCACGAGTCTGAACCGCGCCACGGTCGTCGGCATCCCGTCGGCCATCGCCGCGGTTGCGGTCGTGCTGGTGCTGGCCTGGGTCATCCTGCAGCAGACGCCCTTCGGCCGGCAGATCTACGCCGTCGGTCAGGATCGCGAGGCTGCCGCAAAGGCGGGTCTTCCTGCGAAAAAGATCGTTCTTGCCTGTTTCGTCATCGCGGGCACCCTTGCAGGCGTTGCCGGCTTTGTCTCGATCACGCAAATCGGTGCGATCACGCCGAGTTACGGACTGCAGGCGGAGTTTGCGGCGATTGCGGCCGCAGTCTTGGGAGGCACAAGCCTTTTTGGCGGCCGCGGTGGCGTCACAGGGGCTCTCTTTGGTGCACTCCTGATCCAGACCGCATCGAACGGGCTCGTGATCATCAACGCAGACCCCTACATCTATCCGCTCGTTACGGCCGGGATCATCTTCGTGGCCGTCGCCGTGGACGGCGTCCGCTCTCGCCTCCTCGAGCGGTTGGAGCGGCGCTTCATTCGGCCTTGGGAGGTGGCATGAGCACCCTTCGCGTCGGGGTCGTTGGCCTCGGGTTCTTCGCGCAGAACCATCTGGAAGCCTGGCGGGTCATCGATGGCGTCGAGCTCACGGCCGTCTGCGACCGCGACGAGACGAAGGTTGCTGCGGCTCAGGAGCGCTTTGGTATCGCGAAAGGCTTCATCGACGCTGACGCTATGCTGGACGCCGTTGATGCACTCGATATTGCGACGACAGCCCCGAGCCACCGGGCGCTCGTCGAGCAGGCTGCGCGAGCCGGCAAGGCCGTCATTTGTCAAAAGCCGATGGCAGAGACGTTGGATGACGCCAGGGCGATGGTCGACGCGTGTCGGCGCGCGGGCGTCTCGTTCACCGTTCACGAGAACTTCAGGTTTCAGCGGCCCATGCGGGAGATCGCCCAACTTCTGCGGGAGGGAGCGATCGGTGAGCCTTTCTTCGCTCGCATATCGTTCCGGACCCCTTACGACGTCTATGCCAACCAGCCGTATCTCGCGACGGACGAGCGGTTCATTATCCTCGACCTGGGGATCCATCTCCTGGATCTCGCCCGCTGCTTCATGGGAGAGGCCCGGGATGTTTCTTGTTGGACGAACCGGGTGAATACGAACATTCTGGGCGAGGATGTCGCAACGATGATCTTGGACCACGGCACCGGTCGAACGAGCATCGTTGATTGCAGCTACGCCACCCAGCGCGTACCTGACCCCTGGCCGCAAACTCTTGTGACGATCGAAGGTCAATCGGGCACGATCGAGCTCGCTCAGGACTTTCGGCTGCACGTCACCCGTGACGGCAAGACCGTCACCCGCTTCGTTCCGCCTCATCCCTGGCCATGGAGCCGCCCGCCGCTCGACGCGATCCAGGACAGCGTTGTCGTCTTTCAGCGGCACTGGCTCACGTGCCAGCGGAGTGGAGCGGCGGCTGAGACCTCCGGAGATGACAATCTGCGCGTCGTCGAGCTTGTTCACGCCGCTTATGCCGACGCTGAGCGTCGTCGGTCGCTCAAGGTCGATAACGTTCAGCGCGCCAGCTGATTTTGCACGAAGGCGAGCGAGCGCTGGACCGCAGCACGGATCACGTCGAGGGGCAGCGGGTCGGGTGAACGGGATGGATCCCGGCGGCCCGGCCTGCGAAGACGCAGAGGCAATTCGAGCCCGATTGGGCATTCGAGGGCGGCGGCTTTCTTCAACACGGCCCGGTAATCGATTGCCCCGTCGCCGATGGCCGTAAAGCTCCAGCCATCGGGGTCTGTGCGGATGTCCTTGGCGTGGAGGTGCGCCAGGTAGGGCGTGACGGCGTCAATGTCGTCCTCTGGCCTGACCTTCTCGTGGGAGTAGGTCCAGACATTGCCGATATCGTAGTTGATCCGGATCCAGGGCGAGCCAATCTGCCGGGCGAACTCGGCCGCATCCCGGCCGTTTGCGAGGACATCCCCCTCCCCGTGCCCAGGGTTCTCGAACGCGAGCACCATCTGTTGCGCTTCGAGCTCTGGCAGCAGATGCTCAATCGTTCCCAGAATGGCAGTGCGAAGAGACGACGGCCCAGCGTTGGTGATGACCATCCCGGCCCCGGTCCTCTGAGCAAAGCCGATCCTTCGTCTCAGGAGTTCGGGAGCTTCGGGCAAGGCCGCGTTGACGTGGGCCGAAACAGCAGCCGATGCGAGTCCGGCCGCTTTGAGCCTTGCCACCACGCGAGCGGCATTGGTGTCGCTGAACTCGCTCTCGTCGAATGCGACATAACCCTTGATGTAGGCAAGCTCCACATGGGAGCAGCCGAGCGTAGCGATCTCATCGATCGCGACCGCGAGCTCGTACCCGTCGTAGGCCGCCGTCGAGACCGTGATCGGTCCTGCCATCGTATCCTACCCGCCTATTGCCCCACCACTGGTATGACGAGTAGGCTATTCGAAGCGACGACCTAGAGTCCAGGTTCGATGTGAACGGAGGCGATCTGGTGAGCTCTGACAGGGCCGGTACCGTTCTTGTGACGGGTGGATCGCGGGGGATCGGGGCGGCAATCAGCCGGCGGGCGGCTCAAGCAGGGTACCGCGTCGCGATCAACTACGCGACCGATTCGGAAGCCGCGACGGCTTTGATGCGAGACATCGAGGGCGGGGGCGGCGAAGCCATCACGATCCAGGCCGATGTCTCGCGGGTCGATGAGGTCAGCTCGATGTTTCAAACCATCGACGAACGGCTCGGGGCGTTAACGGCGCTCGTCAACAATGCAGGCATTATCGGCGGTGTTGCACCGGTCGAGGCGCTTCAGCCTGCCGCCCTCGCGCATGTGTTTGCCGTCAATACATTCAGCGCCTTTTACTGCACCGCCGAAGCAGTCCGCCGGATGTCGCGCCAGCATGGCGGAGCCGGTGGCGCGATCGTCAACATCTCCTCACGCTCGGTCGTCTTCGGCGGCCTTAAGGGCGAGGTTCATTACGCAGCCACGAAAGGCGCCCTGGAAGCGATGACCAAGGGGCTCGCGCGGGAGCTTGGACCACAGGGCATTCGCGCGAACGTCGTGCGCCCCGGCCCAATCGTGACGGACCTTCACGAAGGTCACGGCGGCATGCAGGTCGTGCACGACATCGGAATCAGGGGACCCCTTGGTCGCGCCGGAGAGGCCGAGGAGGTGGCCGAGGCCGTCGTGTTCCTGCTGTCGCCGGCGGCGTCCTACGTCACCGGCAGCGTTCTCGAGGTCACCGGAGGGCTCTAAAACGGCCAGAAAGTGCTTGCGGAGCTCCTTAACTGGTATGATGATTGGTCCACAGAAAAACCAGGGAGCGAAACGATGAAACGTCGGACCGTACTGTCGGCGGGCTTAGGCCTCGCCGTCCTGATGTCTTCAGCGGCCACATACGCCCAAACCTTTACACTCAAGGTTGGGCATGGTGCTCAGAAAGCCCATCCGACGCATATCGCCCTCGAGGAAATGGCAAAACGGGCCGCCGCACAGTCGAACGGACGGCTAGTATTGCAGGTTTTCGCGGACCGGCAGCTGGGCGAGGAGCGCGATCTCGTTGAAGGCCTGCAGCTCGGATCGGTTGATGTGGCCGTCGTTTCCACAGGACCGCTGGGCAACTTCGTTCCTCAGATTAACGTGCTCGATATCCCGTTTCTCTTTCTCAGCGCAGAACACGCCTACAAGACGTTTGACGGCCCGCTCGGACGCGAGCTTCTCGATCGTTTCGACGCCAAAGGGATCTATGCTGCAGCGATATGGGAGAATGGATGGCGGCACCTCACCACCAAAAAAGCGGTCGCTTCAGCAGATGACCTCAAGGGCATGAAGCTTCGAACCATGGCGAACGAGGTTCACATCAACTCCTTCAAGGCGCTTGGAGCCGGTGCCGTTCCGATGGCTTGGGGCGAGGTCTACACCAGCCTTGAGCAGGGTGTCATTGATGCTCAGGAAAATCCCATCACGGTCATCGCTTCCAACTCTCTGTGGGAGGTGCAGAAGGTGGTGACGCTGACGGGACATGTGTACGGCCCGCATGTGGTTATGATCAGTCAAAAGGCCTTGGCCAAGCTCCCCGCGGACCTTCAGGAGACGCTGAAGCGGCTTCCTGCTGAGACGGCCACCTTCCAGCGAGAACAAAGCGCTAAACTCGAAAAAGAGGCGATCGATCTTCTCAAGGCAAAAGGGATGGCGGTTAACGTGGTCGATAAGGCCGAGTTCCAAAAGCGTGTCGCGCCGGTCGTCGCACAATACGAGCAGAAGTTCGGCAAGGAATTGATCGAGCGGATCCGAAAGGCTGCGGAATAGCCGGTGCGCACGATCCTGCCACGAGCCGTCTTTTGGTTGATCAGCAGCGCGATGGCGCTGCTGATTGTCGCGATCTTCCTGCAGGTCTTCTTCCGATATGTGCTGAACGATCCTCTGACATGGCCGGAGGAGCTCGGGCGCTATCTGTTCGTCTGGATCGTGTTTCTCGGCATACCGGAGGCTTACCGAGATGGAAAGCATCTCGGCATGGATCTCGTCACGTCTCGTCTGCCGCTCAGCATCCGCCGAGGCATGGCTCTCGTCGCTGAGGTGCTGATCGCCGTTTTTGCCCTGCTATCCGTTTACGCCAGCGTCGACCTTATTCGGTTGACGTTCGATCAGACCGCCGCCGTCCTGCAAATTCCAATGGCATTCGTCTATTTGGCGTTCACCTTAGGTTTCGCTCTCATTATCCTTTATACCGTCTATGGGTGGCGCAAGACCGGCGATCCGTCGCCTGGTCAACATCTCTATGGCCTGCGCGAGAAGGAGGGCGGTCTGCCTTCGGCGGGGCCGACCTGATGATCACGGTCCTTTTTGTCTCCTTCTTCGCTCTCCTCATCCTCAACATCCCCGTCGCGTTCAGCCTCGCTGGCGCCTCCTTGATCGCGCTCGCCTACGAGGGGCTACCGCTCTCGTTGGTCGCTCAACGGATGGTGGCCTCGGCAGATAGTTTCGTGCTCCTGTCCGTCCCCTTCTTCGTCCTCGCCGGAGCACTTATGGAGCGTGGCGGGATTGCAGCTCGCGTCGTCGATTTTGCCGATTCCGTGGTTGGTTTCATCCGCGGTGGGCTTGCCCAAGTCGCTGTGCTCACCAGCATGTTTTTCGCGGGGATTTCTGGGGCAGCCGTTGCAGACGCGTCCGCCGTCGGCTCGGTGTTGATTCCCTCGATGATCCAGAAGGGATACCGCCCCGATCGGGTGACAGCTCTCATCGCGGCAGCCGGAACGATCGGCGTGATTATCCCTCCGTCGATCCCGATGATCATTTACGGTATCGTCACAGGTGTCTCGATAGGCCAGCTGTTTATCGCCGGGATCATTCCCGGAATCCTGATCGGGATTGTTTTTATGGTTCTTAACATCCTGATGCCGGCAAGTTTTCCGACACTGGGTGAGCGTCGCTTCAGCATTCGCGAGGTCGGCCGTAGCCTCAGCAAAAGCGCTGTCGCCCTCATCACGCCGATCATCATCGTGGGCGGCATCGTGGGCGGTGTGTTCACCCCAACGGAGTCCGCGGTTGCTGCGACTGTGTACGCGCTTCTCGCCGCGACTCTAATTCTTCGCACCATTCGCTTCGGTGAACTGCCCAAGATCTTTTATGAGGCTGCGATCACCACCGCCGTCGTCATGGCCATGATCACGGCCGCGACCCTCTACGGATGGATTATCACGCGCTCCGGTCTGCCAAACGAAGTAGCCGGCTTCGTGAAGGAGTTCACGTCCAATCGGACGGTCGTTCTTCTCCTTATCGTCGTGATTTATCTTATCATCGGGATGTTCATCGATCTTGGTGCTGCCATCGTGATCCTTGTGCCCGTTCTCTATCCGATCACTCGGCAGTTCGGCATCGATCCCGTGCATTTTGGTCTCATCACCGTGGTTGGTCTGGCGATCGGTCTCGTGACGCCGCCTGTTGGGGCAACACTCTTCGTCGCATGCGGGATCTCACGCGTATCCCTGCTAGCTGCCTCGTGGGCTTCAGTTCCCTATCTTCTTGGGATGCTCGCGGTGCTCCTCCTCATGGTCTTCGTCCCGGAAACCGTTCTGTATCTTCCTCGCCTGTTCCGGTAAGGGCCACTTGGCTGTCGCAAGAGGCTCGCGTCGTGCTCGAGCAGCCCGGCACCTCACGGGCCAAGTCGAACGATCTCTCGAGCGATGTCGTCCTGCGGAGCGTATCCCAGGAGGTGGCGCGTGCTGTCGAGGCTCCAAGCCATTCCGGTGTTGGCGGACATTCCATTCACGATAATGCCCGGCGAAGGCCAAGTGCTTGGGTCGGCAATGAGAGCTCGCTCCATCAGGTGCACGTAGTCGCGATTGGAGAGCCACATACCGCGAAACCAGCGTAGATCCCGCTCGGCATCGGGGTCGGTCCGCTCCGGGGCCCCCGGGAGGCCCGCCGCGTTGATGGTCTCAGGCCTGTTCTCTCCAGGCTGGCACCACCCGATTCGAACGGCCACGCAAGACAGGCGTCCCCTCGAAGCGCTTGCGGCCGCGACACAAGCCCTTTCCCCGACGAGCTTCGACACGCCATAGGCACTACCCTGGACGACGCGCTCGCCGTCGAACCACCGCGTGCCGGGTCCCGGCTCCAGTTCCGGTGTCAACAGACCAGGTCCAAGGGTCGCAGCTAAGGGCGGGTCCTTGTATTGCCCCATGACGTGATTGGAGGAGGCGAACACGAAGCGCTTGACCCCAGCGTCCTCAGCGCAGGCGAGGAGATTCAGAGTCATGTCGAGCGAAGCCACCGCGTCAGCCCAGGGCGCATCCGGGTAGGGATTTTGTGCAGCTAAGTGCACGACAGCGTCGGTTTTCGCGAGAGCTGCCCGCCATCGGACGTCTGAACCGTCCGCAAGATTGGCTTCGACCACCTCGACCCTGCCCCCGCTCTCGGGGCGCGGCTCGCGCGCTTGAACATCGAGGAGGATGATCTGCTTGCACCACGCGCTCTTGAGCAGGTGCTGTGCGAGCTTTCTCCCGAGGTTGCCGGCTCCGCCGGTGATCAGAACGGTTTGAGGGGCAACGTCTCGAAACTCGCGATCGGCCATGCTGATGCGCTCAGGTGCGTAATCGGGCCATCCTCACGCGAACCTGACAACCTGTCGAGCGGTTTCGAAGCTCAGAGAGCCGAACGACTGGCGCCCCGGTTCGACGTTCTCGATCATCCCGCCAGGACTGCTCGATGGTGTGGGCCAAGGCGACTCATCCGTGCCCGGACACGCGCTTCGGAGCGTATGGCTCCTCCAGGAAACGACGTGTCTCCGCATCGAGCGAAACGGCGAGCGCTCCGATCGCGTCATCCAGGTGATGGGGCTTCGAAGCGCCGACGATAGGTGAGGTAACGCCGGGCAGACCGAGAACCCAGGCCAACGCGACCTGGGCGGGCTTGCAACCCAGACGTTCGGCCACGACCGAAACGCGTTCGGCGATCGCATAATCCTGCTCCGAACCCATCCCGAGCGTGTCCATGTAACTGTCCGTGCGCCCCCGAACCGTGACTTCGCCCTGCCTAGGGCGGTTGCCGCCCAAGAACCCGCGTGCGAGCGGGCTCCAGGGTGTCACCGCCACCCCTTCCGACCGGCACAGCGGCAGCATCTCCCGCTCCTCCTCGCGGTAGATCAAGTTGACGTAGTTTTGCATCGAGACGAATGGCGCCAGGCCGCCGGCCTTCTGCAGGCCTAGCATCTTCATGAATTGCCACGCCCACATGGACGAGGCTCCGAGGTAGAGTGCCTTACCGGCCTTCACCACGTCCGACAGAGCCTCTACCGTCTCTTCGACCGGCGTCTCGGGATCAAAGCGATGGATAATGTAAAGGTCGACGTAGTCGGTGCCGAGCCGGCGGAGCGATGCGTCGATCGCCTCAAAGATGTGCTTGCGAGACAAGCCACGCTGATTGGGCTTGGGACCCATCGGGTTGAACACCTTCGTTGCAATGACGACCTCATCCCGCCGCGCCATCTCGCCGAGGGCTCTGCCCAGGATCTCCTCGCTTCGCCCGAGGGAGTACATGTCGGCCGTATCGAAGAAGTTGATGCCCTGTTCTAGGGCGCTGCGGATGAACGGCCGGCTCGCCTCTTCGTCCAGCACCCACTCGCGCCAAGCCGGGTCCCCATACGTCATGCAGCCCAGACACAAACGCGAGACGGTCAGCCCCGTGTTGCCGAATCGCGCGTAATCCATGGCTGAACCTCCAGTGAGCCATCAGTGTGACTCTCTCAGAATGTTGTCAAACCGATGCAGTTCGTGAGACGTTCGTTTCGGGAGACTGTCATCGTTGGCGAGCACAATCGCCGCCTCTGCGAGCAACAGGCCGAACGGTAGCGCGCCCAGAAGTTTGAAGTTGACGCCCGTCGCTACCGCGCTCGCTGAAGACGAAGCAACAAGATCGGAGGAAACGGCCTATGACCCTGACGACCCGGAGCTTCCTAGTCATCGCGTGCCTTCTTGCGTCCATCTCGGCAACAATCGCGCAGCCGAAGCGCGTTCTTGTGTTCGGCGACTCGAACACGTGGGGATGGATGCCCCTTGCCGAGGGCGTACCCACCTCCCGTTTCCCAGCAGCTGACCAGTGGCCGGAGGTGATGCGAGGCGAGCTTGGCTCAGATTATACCATCATCGTCGATGCCCTCTCAGGCCGCACCACCGATGTAGATGACCCGACCGCGCCCATGAAGGGGGCGGCCCTCAACGGCGCCGAGTACCTGCCGGCGGCAATTGCCGCCCACCTGCCCCTTGACCTCGTTGTCATCATGCTGGGCACAAACGACACAAAGGCACAGTTCAAGCGCACGCCTTTCCGAATTGCCCTCGGTGCAGGGCACCTGATCGACATCGTTCAGGGCAGCGCCAAGATGTTTGGCGGCGGGTGGTACGGTTATCCGGCGCCCAAGGTACTTCTCGTCTCGCCGCCCCCGATGGGTAAGCAGACGGTGTTCTCGGAGGTCTTCGAGGGTGAAACGGGCGTGGAGCGCTCGAAGGGGTTGGCGACCGCTTACCGTGCAATGGCCGAGGCAGCCGGCGCCAGGTTCTTCGACGCAGGGTCCGTCGTCGAGACCGACGGTGTGGATGGGGTCCACTTCTCGGCCCAAACGCAAAGAGCGCTGGGGAGAGCCATGACGGAACAGGTCCGCAGTGCAACAAAGTGAATGAGCTGAGCGACAGCAGTGAGGGTCGGTCGTTGGCTGCGCGCGTGAAGCGATGATCGAGCCTTTCTCGCTGCTCCTCTTGCTCAGTGCCGGCTTCGTCGCAGGCGTGATCAACGCCATTGCCGGGGGCGGAACCTTCTTCACCTTCCCGGCCCTACTCTCGGTGGGGCTGCCGCCCGTCATCGCCAATGCGACGAGCGCCCTCGCGGTTTGGCCCGGTCACGCCGCAGCCGTTCCGGTCGCCTGGCGAACCCTCGCCTCCGTGGGGCGGGGATTGCCCATACGATGCGCCCTCGCGCTCACCGGAGGTCTCGTCGGCGCCGGCCTCCTGCTGCTGACCGCCGATCGGGTTTTCACCGCCCTCGTTCCCTGGCTCATGCTGCTCTCCACGCTGCTCTTCGCGGCAGGCCCCAAGCTGCGGATGTGGCTGCCGCCCCTACGGCGCGGGGGCGGCCGCCTTGCACCACTTGGGCTTGTGATGGAGTTCGTCGTATCGGTCTACGGCGGGTATTTTGGGGCCGGCCTTGGTGTCCTTTTGATCGCAACGCTGTCGCTCAGCGGGTACGAGGACCTTCGAGAGGCCAATGCTCTCAAAAATCTCCTTGCTTCGATCGTGTCGAGCGTCGCCGTCCTGACGTTCGTCCTGGCCGGCGCTATTTCATGGCCGCACGCGCTCCCGGCTTTGGGAAGCGCAATCATCGGGGGCGCTCTCGGCGCCAGGGCTGCACAGCGTGTACCAGCAACCTGGCTGCGCCTTGGCGTGATCGCCTTCGGCGCGGCACTCACCCTCCACTTCATGGCTCGAGTCTACGGTTAGGCGAACGCACCGGCGCCGCCTGCCACTCTGCTTCCGACGCCACAAAGTTGGTATAGATCGCAGGTTGCTCAATGTTATTTCGGCGGGCTTCGTCACCCGCCCCAGCATACCGCAACGTATCCCCTTCAAACTATTCGGGGCCAGTGCGAACGTCGCCGCGATACTGCGTGTGCTCGGTCAAAGCATTGTCCTCATCGGCGTTGGGTGCCAGACGTAGCCTTCTCCAGCTTTCGTGACGTGGCCAAGGCCAGGGAACGGGAAGTGGTAGGAAAGCACCTCCAGCCGGTTCGCGGCCGCCATGTCGAACGCGCGGATGCGGGACGCAACCGCCTGCTTTGGATCGCTGTCGAAGGAAAACTCCAGCTTTGGCCGCTGCAGCAGCACGATCTGGTGGTGCGACAGGTCTCCGGAGAACAGCAAGGAGCGTGATCCGGAGGTGATGACATAGGCGGTGTGCCCGATCGTGTGGCCCGGCGCGGCCATGGCGATCACCCCCGGCACGACCTCCTTGCCGTCCTGTACAAAGACCATGCGCTCGCGAACCGGCATCAAGGCCTTACGTGTCGCGACAAGGAAATCCTTCATCCAATCCGGCTGACCCGGCTGCAGGTCCGCAGTCCAGAACTCAAAATCAGCCTGGGGCAGGTAAACCTGGGCATTGGGAAACGTTGGTCTGCCGTCATCGCCCGTAACGCCCCAGCAATGATCAGAATGGGTGTGGGTGATGATAACACCGTCGATCTGACCGGGTTCGAACCCGGCCGCCTTGAGGTTGGCAAGGAGTCGGCCGGTGGTTGGACCGAAGAGTTTCGAGGAGCCCATCCCAGTATCAAAGAGCAGAAGCTGACGTCCGGTGTTCAGAACAAGGGCATTCTGCTCCAGGACCACGTTGTCGGTGGGGAGGAAGTTGTCCGTGAGCAGCTGGTTCAGTTCGTCTTTAGGGGCTCCCTTGAACGCACCCGAGGGCTCACCCAGTGCGAGCGGCCCATCGGAAATGATGGTTGCCTCGAACTCACCTAGCTTAAACCGGTACCACGCTGGAACCTGAACGTTGGAGAACGGCGCTGCTCCATAAGCGGGGAGGCTCGCGAGAACGCCGGAGGCAGCCGCACCAGCGAGAAAGCTGCGGCGATCGAGGAGCGGGCGCTGAAGCAGGAGCATGGCTGATACCTCTCAGGGTGAGTCGTCCAGCATCGTCGGCCGCACTCAAGGCTGAATGATGGACGTCAGATGACCTGCAGGGACCGGGCGGGTACGAGAAAACCCCGGAGCCGATCCGCTGCTCCAGCGCTAGTCGCGGCTGAGGAGGAAGCGCGCTGTGTTTCGACCAGAGCGAGAGTGGATACCACCCCGCTCAGGCAGGATTCGTTGCCGCCAACGCTGAAGACCGGATGACGCCGGCCTTCAGGGCTCGCGTGACAAGCTACAGCTTTGGGCTGACGTCAGCCTTGAACCACTTGAGAGCAAGTTTCTGAACGGTTCCGTCCGCGACCGCCGACTTGATCGCCTCGTCCAGCTTGGCCCGCAGTTCGGGATCAGTCTTGCGAACGCCGATGCAGGTGTCCGTTGCCATGACGCCGCCCTTCATGAGCGGTCCGGCCATCGTCACATCCTGGTTCGCTGGACGTTCCACGGCATCGCGCAAATAGACAATGTTGTCGAAGACAGCATCGAGGCGGCCTGCCGTCAGGTCGAGCGTGTGCTGTTCAGAGGTCTTGTAGGTCCGAACCTCGACAACCCCTTTGAACGCTTCCTCAACGAATTGCTGTTGGCTCGTCGACAGCGCAACGCCGACAGTCTTGCCCTTGAGCGCCGTTTTCAAAGCCTCAAGTGCAGCCTTACCGTCCGGATCATTGACCGATAGCTGCTGCCCGGTGTTCGGCAGATTGGCGAGAGGGCCGGATTTCAGAACGCCGAACGTGTTTGAGGTCTGTGCGTAAGGCACCGTGAAGTCGATCACCTCCCGCCGCTTTGGGTTTGGCCCCATGGTGAGGACAGCATCGAACTTGCCCGCATTAAGGCTTGGGATCTGGCTGTCCCAGTCCTGCGCAATGAGGTTGCACTTCAGTTTAGCCCGCTGGCAGACCTCGTTGGCAATGTCGATGTCGTAGCCGGACAGCTTTCCATCAGCCGACATCTGGTTATAGGGCGGGAAGGCTCCTTCCACGCCGATGTTGATCTCGGTCCATTCCTTGGCATTGGCTGCCCCTGCCAGGGCCAGGAGCCCGGCGGCGAGAAGTCCGAGGGAGATTGCTCGTCTTGCCATTCGTTGTTCCGTTCTTCCACTCTCTGTTGGCGAGCCAGGGGCTTGTGCCCCAGGTGCAAAAAGATCATGCGACAGGTCGCTTGGAATGACCAGACCACCCGACGAAGGTGTTTACAGGCGGACAACAGAAGTAGAACAGCAGGAGAGCGGCGTTTTGGGCAACACGAAACATCCTGACGGCGAGCCCTGGGCATGGCCGGAATCGACTTGGCGCAGGATCGTCGAACGCGCCAGGGCGGGCCGCAATCTCAAGCCGGCCACATGGCCGGATCGTGCTGCTTGCGCCGTTGCCCTCTCCTTTGACGCCGATCACGACACGATCCCCCTCCGTGATGGCCTTGAAAGCCCGATGATGATCAGCCAAGGTCAGTACGGTTCCCGCCGGGGCGTGCCGCGGATCCGGGCGATCTTGGAACGCGAGAGCATACCGGCGACGTTCTTCTACCCCGCCGTATCGGCTCTGCTGTACCCGAGCGAGGTGCGCGCGCTCTCGGGCGACGGGCATGAGATCGGTATCCACTCCTGGATCCATGAACGCAACAATCTCCTGCCCTACGAGGTCGAGCGGGAACTGAGTTTCCGCTCGGCCGACACGCTTTCGAAGATCGCCGGGACGGCACCCGTGGGTATGCGAACGGCAAGCTGGGACTTCTCGCCCAACACGCTTCGGATCATCCGGGAAATGGGGCTCTTGTACGACTCCAGCTTGATGGCGGACGACGATCCCTATGAGCTTCTCGAGGATGGTGAACCAACTGGGATCGTCGAACTTCCTCCCGAGTGGATCCGGGACGATGCTGTCTATTTCAATATGGCTCGGTTCGAGGGGTTGCGACCCTACACGCCCCCGTCAGCTGTTGAGGAGATCTTCAAGGCAGAGTTCGACGGAGCTTTTGACGAGGGCGGGCTTTTCGTTCTCACGATGCATCCGGACGTCATCGGGCACCGCAGTCGGATCGGGATTCTTCAGCGTCTGATCACGCACATGAAAGCTCGAGGTTCGTGCTGGTTCGCCACACACGCGCAAGTCGCGGAGTGGTGCCGGCAGAGGGCAGCGCCGGCCTGATCTCGAGATGTATTCAAGACATCCCTGCAAACTTGTTAGGGATAGGGGTCGCCTAAGCCGTCCCGGACCTTGCTTGGATCTTTGCCCGCAATTGAGAGATAGACTGTGCCGGGACGCGCCAAGCGGGACAGCAGGCGCCCGTAGACGAGACCGTCCGCTCTCGCCCTCAACGGGATGCGGGCGGCAAACGGATCGCCGGACATAGGCGCAATCTCAGCAACGATCTGCCCCTCGACGACGCGCGCACCTAGGTCGACCTTGTGCACGAGCACGCCTGGCGCAGTGGCGCGAACGTGGTCGACGGCATCGACGGGGGTTGCCTCACATAGTGGCTCCGGCAGCGGGCCGGGTTCGCCCTTTAACACGCCCCTGCGTTGGAGAAAGCGAACGAGATTGTCCGCATCTGCACCGGCAAGTTCGTCCGAAACGTCGGCCTGGCCTCGGTACTCGATCGTTGCCGCAAGGCACCCGTGCTCGACGGTGGAGCCGAAAGCGGCACAGATCCGGTTCCAGGGTTCATCGCACGCTTCGTCGAAAGCCATGATCCCTCCGCCTGGCCCGACAAGGGTGGCACGGCTGGCGATTTGGGCAGACAGGTCTTCAGCCGCCGGCCAGCCGGCTTCGTTGCAGTAAAGGTAGGTGATGCCCTCCTGATGGCAGTGAAGATCAAGAACGATGTGTGCGTCGATGGCGAGTCGTAGCAAAGTGATACGAAGCGCCTCTTGCTCATTGTGAGGTTCGAATACGCTCGCAGCTCTACGCAGGGTCGATCGAATGAGGGCGTCGTTCTTGGCTGGATCTTGGCCGATCAGGGCCTTAAGCTGAGCTATTGTCGATCCTGACAGGTCAGGAAAGTTGCGATTGTAATTGCCGCCCCCGCCGAGGTCACCGCGCCCGATCTGACCGGCGAGCATGCGCTGGGACAGGCCAAGGGGATTGGCGAACGGAACGATGATGATCTCTCCCTCGATGTCGCCGTGCTGATCGGCCTTCGCCAAACGAGAAAGGAGATGGTCAGCTACCAGCATTGCCGGCGTTTCGTCGGCGTGCAGGGCGGCCTGGATATAAACCTTCGGCTCGGCGCCGAGCGCGCCGAAACGATGCACGTGAAGATGGCGAGTGGTGCCGGGAGCTACGGGCGGAAGGCTGATCGTCTCGAAATGATGCATTGGTGCTCATTAGCGTGCCATGCCGAAAGCACAAGTTCGGTCCGACAGCCGATCCGCCAGACTCTTTGGGCGAGAAGCCCGCGCAGGCCGATGCCCAGACTCAAGAATGACGGCTGGCGAGCGCTCGAGCGACCTTCTCGGGCGAAACCGTGATCACGAGGACCCCCATCAACGCGACGGCCGTGCCCGCCACCATGCGAGCGTCGAAAGGGTCATCGGTGATGAGAATGCCCATCGCGACCGTCATCAGCGGGTTCAGAACCATAAGGGGGGCGATAAGGTTCGCCGGGTACTTAAGGATAAGCCCGTAATAGAGCGTATGCGCGAGGAGCGAAACGATCACAGCCGAGAAGGCAACCGCGGCCAGGAAACTCCATCCAGCCTCAAGTGCGCGCCCAACCTGGCCCACCTCGACGCTGGAGGTGAGGAGCAGCAGGGGCGGGAACGATGCGAGCCCAACCCATGCCTGAAACTGCAGCGGTTGAACCCCTCGGACCTGTTTCATCATCACCGCCGCCAAGGAGCCGACAAAGGCTGAGGCAGCGATGAGCAGCAGGCCACCGCTGACGGCAAACTCCCCAGGTTCGAACATGACCAGCACGGCTCCGCTGAAGGTCAGCCCGATGCCGAACCATCGTCTCCGATCGGGAGTCTCCCTTAAGAGCAGCAGGGACAGGATGATCGTCATGGGAAGGCCGAGTTGCATGACAACAGCCGAGCTCGACGGCGTTGCCGTCCGGATACCGGCAAAGAAGAAGGCAAAGCCGCCACCGCCCATCAGCAGTCCGACGAGGGCGGTACGCATCGGCGCGCGAGGAAGGGGGAAGAGCCAAGGCAAAGCAAAGATCGCAACGAGCGCGTAGCGAACGGCCGCGTAGAAGAATGGCGGGATCTCCATATCAGAAACCACCACTTTGCTGATGATCGTATGGACGCTCCAGATGAAACAGACGAGGAGCAAGAGGCAGAAATCCCGGAGGTTCATTCTGTGCAGTTAAAGGCCGCAGAGGCAGCCGAACAGATCACGGGCTGGCGGTCTGATATGCGTCCGCGGCAGGCGCTGTCTGACGAGGTTCAGCCATGGCGATGCTGTCGAGACCGGCAACCTTTCTATTCTATGAATAGCGGCTGAGGTGCATCTGGAGGGATAACGAAGCGTTCACTCAATTTGCTAGGGTCGGGTTAAGGCTTCCGCAACGACACTCCTTGGGTTCATTGTGTCTTGCGGAGCCCATTGATGTTCAGAGTTCTTGCCGCTCTCACGTTCAGCTTTCTTGCTTGCCT
>JAESFT010000221.1_pt1 | contig 55691 bp, 53 predicted proteins | sample 9269451 | NCBI WGS metagenome assembly JAESFT01 (sample SAMN14502557, study PRJNA617106) | algae metagenome | isolation source: Scytonema hyalinum WJT4-NPBG1 and co-occurring heterotrophs from well... | place: USA: Mojave Desert, Joshua Tree National Park, California | collected 2006-05-25
AAATACTTAACACAGCCAATTACTGTTATTAATTTCAGCAATGCCCTCTGGGTACGCCACTTTGACATAGTACGTAAATACTATAAAATTGCGATCGCGCTGTGCCAGTTGCGTAAGTCCTGAATAAGTTTCTTGGTGAAACCCTAATAATTACTGCTTGGTTGTCATCAGAACAAGATCCTCAAAATCAGAAAGCTTTGAAGGAACTTGCTGATGAATGTCTCAAAGCTTTCTTTCCTCAAGACTATACCATACCTCCATTTGCTCGTTCCGCTACCTTATTTGGTAGCCCCATTTTTGAATACGGGCTTTTTAACCAATTAACCAATTACCGTCATATTTTAGTTTGGTTCTTCAGCCATCCAGAAGCTGAAGAAAAGTTGAATTCTTATCAGGAACAATTCTTAGATTTATTTTTCTTTCGTGCCAAAGTTGTGAAAGCTTTTCAACAAAGCCGGCAAGTTTATCAGGACACAAATAAAGAATATAGCAAAATAGAAGAAGAAATTAAGACTTTAGAACAATTTGGGGACGATAAGTTATTAACAGAAGAACAATTAGAGCAATTAAGCCATAAATTAAAGACACTTCCCAAAATGGGATTAGATTATGCCAATCTGCTGCGATATCTGGAGGGATACCAAAATACAATCGCCATCAATGCTCGAAACTATGCTGATAGATTGCAACAAATTCGTGGTATGATGAAAGAAGAAGATATTACTTTATTAGAAATATTTAGCTTAGAAAACTGCTCTTATTTTCAGGAACAAATTAGAGCAGACTTGGGATATTTTCATCATGGTTCTAGCTTGCTAGATAAAGCGATCGCCTCAATCAGGGGACGTGTGGCGATAGACAGGGCGAAAAGCGCCTTGCACAAGAAAAGAAAGAAATAGGCGATCGCAACTTGCAAATCACTATTCTTGCGGTAGGTAGTGCGATTGGTTCTGGCGGGATTTTGGCATCGAGTTACGCCTTAATTACAAAAGAAGAACCTTTGTTACCTCCCTTTTCCACTCCTATTCCTCATCGCTTCACCTTATCGCTTGGTTACAGTCTCCTTTTTGGAGTTGTTGTAGGAATGTTGATTTGGGGAGGAGATAAAATTTGGCAGCGTTACAAAAATCGTCAGCGTCAACATAATTCGTAATTCTAATGACGGCTAAGCATATTTTGTAGTAAGCACTTCAGCGCTAAAGCGCTTACTACAAACGCCGTAAATTTTATAACCTAGCAGCAGCGATCGCAGCACCTATGAGTCCCACTTGTTGATTAAGGATAATATGCACGGGGATGTCTTCTAGGAGGGGACGCATTCTACCTTTTTGCGTGAAATTAAGCAGGAACCTATCTTGTTGAATTAAGGGTAGTATTTTAGGTGCAATTCCTCCAGCAACATATAAACCACCATAAGGTAGAAGTTTCAGCGCCAGATTGCCTGCTTCTGCGGCGTATGCTTCTACAAACAATTGCATGGTTTGTTCTGAAAGGCGATCGCTTTTCTCTAATGCTGCTTTACCAATGACAGCACCGGGATCGACGCTTTTTTCTTGGTGTCCCGCTTCTTGTTCCCAGGTTCTGACAACTTGGGCAATTTCTGGGGATTCAGTACCTATTTTGCGATCGCGCAGAAATTGGTAAATAGCCACAATCCCCATACCAGAAACGACTCGTTCCACAGAAACCCGTTGGATATCATGCTTATCCAGCAGGTATTTCAAAAGCTGAAACTCTAACTCAGTACGGGGAGCAAAATCAGCGTGTCCACCTTCAGAAGGAAAGATTTGATAGCTGTTTCCTTGCTTGATTAAAAATCCTTGCCCCAAGCCAGTACCAGCACCAATAATGGCAATCGGGGCTTCGGGGTTGAGTTTGCCAGGTTGCAAAGTCAGGAAATCTTGTTTGTCTAAACCCAAAACGCCAAACCCAACAGCGGCAAAGTCGTTGATCAAACTTACTTGAGGGATACCCAAATCTTGTTGTAACCGTTCGATGTCGAGGAACCAAGCTAAATTAGTCAGTTTAGCGGTATTTTTTACTATAGGACCTGCAATGGCAAAACAAGCTTTTTGTGGTGTTGGTGTATTAGCTTTTAGCAAAAACTGCTGGACTATCGGCACCAAATCCGGGAAATCTCCACTACGGTACCGTTCCTCATAAATAGTACGTGATAGATGCTTATCTGACGCCTCAACCAGACGCAAAATGGTTTTCGTGCCGCCGATGTCTCCTGCCAATAGTAATGTCATATGAGTTCTTCTTAATTAAACCGAATGACTTCTTCTACTTGGGTTAAATGGGAGGTATCTCCCTTGAGTTCTAACAACCACTCTGGGTGTTGACGCACAACTTTCACCAGAGAACACAACGAAGCTTTGACTTCTGTTCTGGCAATTTCACCTACTAAGCCTATTGTCGCCCCCAATACAGATGCACCGTGTCCCACTAAAAGAATATCCTCTGGAGAGCATTCTGTCGTCAAGCATCTTGCAGTTTGCCCGGAACGTTTCAGCATTTGTTCTCTTGTTTCGGGGTATTTCGCAGCAATGCACGAAGTGTAGCTAATGTCAATTTTGGGGAATAATTCTGCTAATGCTGGAGTTGAGAGTCGCTGTGGTTCTTCTGTCATCCAAGCTGGATTCAGCCATTCACTCAAGCCTGTTTCCAGTTTTATTGGCAAATCGAGAACTTCTGCGACTGCGTTGGCTGTTTGTACTGTTCGTAGGAAGGGGGAAGCAAAAATGTGGGCAATTTTTTCTCCCTTGAGACGCTTGGCTAACTGCTGCGCTTGCACCATACCATCTTCAGACAGTGGTGGATCATAGCGTCGTTCTGCTGTGAGAAACCAATCAGGGTTGACGAAATCGAGGCGGTTAGCGTGTCTTGCAATCCAGACTATTTGACTCATGCGATGATTTGATACATTTCCCGCAGGCTAAAGTTTAGGGCTACACAAACAAAGCCACGCCTAAACGGGCTGTAAATTAAATAATATTACAGCGTGTGTAACTATTTGTAATAGGATAATTTCTTTCTTAAGCAGAACGCAGAACACCCTCACGGATGAAATCCGCGCTTATTTAAGTGTAGAGACGTTGCATGCAACGTCTCTACATTGATGTGTTGATAACGGTTTTGGTCTTATCTAAACCGTATTGCCTTAAAGACCTCATCGGGATTAATATCAGCCTCCTCAACATTGTATTCCTGCCGGAATCGCTCTATTGCCTGCCCAAAACCTTGCTTTTCATGCAAGAGGCGATGGCGCAGAGCGCCCGCTGAGTCCTCCGGTGCCGCCAGGCTTACGCGTTCGCGTAGCGTGCCCTTTGGGCATTGGGCTTTGCCCCGCCAAGGGCGATCGTATTCTGTGGCTGAGACAATTACCGCTACCCGTTCTCCCTGTCGGATCAGCTGCACAGCAGTTCCTTGTTCAACATCTTGGATGATTTGCTCTAGATGATCTGAGATTTGCTCAATGGAATATTGATCAGCCATTACCAAGTCACCAAACTTTTGACTTTTATCATTATTAAATAACGCTTCGGTGCAACTTTATTTTGTTCCCCCCTTTCTCAAGGGGGGTTAGGGGGGATCTTCACGTGATGTAACCCAGATTTTAGATCCCCCAAGCCCCTTAAAAAGGGGGCTTAAGAAAAAGTCGCACACGGCGTTAAATAGTGAATCTTAATAATTATTTTGTCATTTTACAAATCAATAGTTTGTGAGTCGCAGTGATGAGCGATGCAAAATGGGAGAATGTGACGGCGATCACCCTGTGGGCGGCTCCCAGAGGGAGCATCGCCTGTAAAAGCCCTGCACTCCGCGCGATTGGCAATGCCTGTGCCCCGAATCGCAATCGCTCCATACAAGCGGCTCATACGCGCGTTGCGTTCAAGAACCTCACCCCCTGCCCCTCCCCTTGCTAGCGAAGACTCTGCGTCCCTTTGCGTTTACCTCAGTGTTCCTCTGCGTTTAAAAACATTACGAAAATGAGGTTCTGATACTCGGCAACAACTTTTCAACACTCAGCGACGAAGTTCTGATACTCGGCAATGAGTTTTCAATACTCAACGCCGAGGTTTTGATACTCGATAACGAAGCTCTAACACTCAACGCCGAGATTCCAACACTCGCCGCCGAGTATCCAACACTCAACGACGAGTATCTAACACTCAACGCCGAGTATCTAACACTCGACGACGAGTATCTAACACTCGACGACGAGTATCCAACACTCAACGCCGAGTATCTAACACTCAACGCCGAGTCATTTTACACCATCGCACAAACTTCTATCGCTTTTACTCACATTCCGATTCGTCTGCAAATAATCACGCACCCAATTGCAACCGCGCACCAATAAATCTTCGAGATTCAAATTCCACAAAATCACCGTCTTATCCGAACTTGCAGAAGCAATAGTTTTGCCGTCGGGACTGAAACTGACGCCAATGACCTCAGCGCTATAATAATTGTTTGAACGAGGGCATCTTCTGTTCGAGTGTTTCGATGAGTTTTTCCAAGCTTTGTCTCGTCGAAATTTTACGGTTTAAATCCTGAGATGCCATTCTTTACTCCTTAATCAATAAGCCGCTCCTCAATTGATGTATCTGTATCTGGTAAGATAGCAAAATATAGTTTATTAAATTCCTTGTTTGGTAATAAAGCTGTTGCATCTAAAGCAAGCGTATCTTTAATCCCTTTCACAATATACATATCAATTTCGCCCTTCTTTTGATCACTCACCTTACCTCGAGATTCAACTGTAAAAAAATCTTTAATTAACTCAAAAGTGGCTTGAGAAATATTAATACTTCCAGTCAGACCAGATGATTCCATTGTAGAAGCGATATTAACAGTGTCGCCCCAAACATCATAAGCAAACTTCTTATGTCCAATCACACCTGCTAATAACGCTCCTGAGTGAATACCAATACAAATATCCCAATATGGTTGATTCAAAAGCGCCTTCTCTTTTTTACGCAATTCCATAAAGGTGCGAATATTAATAGCAGCTAGTACAGTATCAATGGCATGATTTTTATTAGGAATTGGAATCCCTCCTGCACACATATAACTGTCACCAATTGTTTTCAATTTTTCCAGATTATGTGCTTCTATAAATTGGTCAAAACAAGAAAAACAATAATCAAGTTCATCCACCAATTCTTCGGGAGTCAACTGTTCTGATAACTTAGTAAAATTCTTAAAGTCTGTAAAGAGAACAGAGGCAGATTCATAATGTACAGGCTTAACTGTACCAGTCTGTTTGAGTTCAGAGGCAATATCTGTTGGTAGTATATTCAAAAGCAATTTGTCTGTCTTGTGTTTTTCTTCTTCTAGCTGAACATACAGTCGATTTAATTCTTCAAAACGTTCAGCATTACGGATGGCTGCTGATAATTGCACCGCTAGTAAATAGCCGATGCGTAAATCTTCTTGAGTATAAACTTTTGGTGCTGAGGTGGCAAAATTAATCGTACCAAGCACGCGATTATCGCATTCCAAAGGAATGATGATCTGCGATTGGTACTGGCTAAGAAAACCGCTTGTAGAGTTTTCATGGATGAGTCTGGCTTGACCTGTTTTCAGGCTAATACCAACGACATCCATGTATGTTATATCAGAAAAGCTGATTTCGACACTAGAACCAAACAGCGTCACGATACGCCAAGAACCGTTAGTCGTATCGCGCAGGCAAACACTACAATGCTTGAAGTCCAATAACCACTTTGCTTGTTTACTAACAACCCGCAAAATCTCATCTAGCTTCAGGGAACGATTGATTGCGATCGCAATTTCATTAACAGCTGCAATTTTTTGACTTGCAATTTTATCTTGTTGTCGTCTCAGTTCCTCTTGCTGGCGTCGCTCTTTCTCAGCCACTTCAGCATCACGAGTTCTAGCACTCTCTTCTAAAAACTGCATCGCCCGCTCAAACTGCGGATCATAACGCCCAGCCCAGGCTTGATTCGGTTTATTTTCTTCTCGCCAATTCAAAGCAATGGTAAGTTCCGGCTCACGCCAGAGTCCAGCTTGCTTTTCCTGATACAGTGCTGAAGTTTCCGCCAAACGGCGATAAATTCGAGCGGACTGAGCTTCTTCTTCCAACCAGTCTTTTAACTTCTGCCAGATCCGCGTTAGACTTTCATGGGAAATATCCAGTACGGAATTTTCATCCAACCTCACGCCCACAGGCGGCATGAGAAATGACCGACCAGGAGCGCGGAACTGTTCTACAATATCGATAACTGCTGCTTCTGTCGCCTCCGCAACTGCACAAACTTCACTCAGTTTTGTCGGGCGGCGAATCCCGCGACTATCGGAACCTTTCTCTGTGAGACATTTAAACAGTTTTTCAGCAATCTTTTGGCAGCGCTCATCTGGTAGTTGGTTATAAATTTCGTCCGCATGTTGAGACAGCGCTTTGTCCATCCCACCAATCGCCTGATAATGGTGCAGGTCAATTGGTTCTCCAAGTTTGTGGTCATTCCAAGTCCGCATCAGCGCGTGTTGCAAAATCGGCAACTGGTCTGGGTTATCGTCCACATCATTAATCAGCCGATTCACTAACCGTGGTGTGATTTGAGCATTGCCAACACCGACGGGACCTGTAATTGCTGCTTGCAGTTGGTCACGGGTTAAGCGGGGAATCAAGTACTGACTGTCATTCATCGCTTCCGGCAAATCCCGGAATTGGGCGCAGTCCCCCAGAAAGTCGGAACGCATTGTCAGCACGACATAAATTGGCAACTCCTGCTGCTGAGTTGCGTTCACAGGTATCACCTCACCCCTGCCCCTCTCCGAGCTCCGGAGAGGGGTGCCCGGAGGGCGGGGTGAGGTTTTTGAATGCAACGTAGTATGAGTTGCTTCCAAAAGTAGCTTGACAAATGCGGCAGCTTCATCTCCAGAATCCTTCCTGGGAGAGTTTTGCTTAAAGCGAAACAGTTCCTCAAACTGGTCAACCACAATCAGCAAGTTTTCATAACTCGGTCTTCTCGCCTGCTGCACAACTTCGACCAGTCCTAAAGCACCGCGTCGTAAAACCGTTTCAGTAATAATTGTTTGAATTGGGGCATCTTCTGTATTAGTAGGACTTGCGTGGAAGAGATCCCCCAACCCCCTTGAAAAGGGGGCTTCTAAGATTCCCCCCTTTTTAAGGGGGGCTAGGGGGGATCGAGGTTTCGGGTTTTCAGTGCGTAAGTCCTGATTAATTTCTGTATCTAAACCAAAGACATCTGGATGATTCAGCGCCTGCGCCAAATTCGCAATCGGGTCATTTCCCGGACGCATGATTGCCACCCGCCAACTTGAGCCAGCTTTGGTCATGAATCCACTGAACAGCGCCGGCAGTAACCCCGCTCTCACCAGCGAAGATTTGCCGCTTCCCGATGTGCCGACAACTGCTAAAAACCGATGACGGCGCAGCCTGCGGAGTAACTCATCTGTTTGCCCTTCCCGCCCAAAAAACACGTCATTTTCGTGCGCTTCAAAAGGTCGCAACCCCGGAAAAGGATTCAGGCGAGTTTGGCTGCTAACCATAGCGTTACCCTCCCCGTATCTGTTGGGCAACAAACAATTCTAAATCATTGACATTTTGAATTAACTGTGCTTCACGAGTGCGACACCACCGCCGCTTTTGTTCTGTATGCGGTTCACCCATGTAAATTCCTTTCGCCAGCATGGGTTTTGAGCGACCATAACCATAAATTTTTCGTAAATCTCCCAGCTTTGTCCGCAGCCAAGGTTCTTGAATATCACCGCAGTAGATAATCACCACATCACACACTTGAAGTTGCTCTTGATGATCCTGTCGCACTTGCGCTTCGTCTCCCTCAAACAAAGGCAATATCACTTCAAATCCTTGGTTGTAGAGATAGTCATCCAAAGGAGCGATCGCCTCTCTGTCGCGCTGGTCACAAATCAAGTAAACTCGCAATGGTCCATCTTCTGCAACAACATCTTTCGTCGGTTGCGGCGTAGGATTGAGTTTATCTTTAATAATAGTCTTGAGTTCTTCCAAGCTTGTCTGCAACAAGTTAGCATCATGCAAAGATGTGATAAATTCTTCCTGACGCGGTTCTTGTGGCTGTAACCCCACTGGCATCCAAACTAAGCGCAAAAATTCAGCAGAGTTTTGACTGTGTTGAATCGCCAGTTCATTTTGTAAAACAACGAGCGATCGCTCTGCGCCTTCTGGCACCATACCATACCTAGCACCAATCAAATGGATCGAAAGTTTGCAGCCCTCCAAGTTCTCACGCACCACCTGTTCAAAATCAGGATAATAAAAAGGGAGCGATCGTTCTGGCAAAACAATATAACCCCGCTGCTGCAACTCCCGCTTGACTTTGTTACGTTCTTCTACAAGATCGAAAGTCGTTTCTGCTAGATAAATCGTGGTTCCGGTGGGTGCAATGGGAGTTTCTTCAACCGCATTGTTACCATGACTGGAAAAATTGTCCAGCATCTGTTTAATGTCATAAGCCAAATCGTTGACTTTAGTCCAATAATTGCGTTCAGCTTCCGCACCAAATATTTTACTAAATTCAATTGGTCTACCAGACTGATCAAACTGATAAAATTCATAACCCAGAAGTTCTTGCACTTCCTGAGGATGCTGCTTTCGTTCAACTGGGGTTTTAATAACCTTAAAAATTCGCGATTTATCAGCAACACGAACGCCACCTGTGGTTGCAGCCGCTTTATAAAATTCTTTCAGTTCTTTGACACACCAATCTGACTTCACATAGCGGGGTGAGAGGACAGAAACCAGCAACGCCACCTTGGGAAATCGCTCTACAATTGTGTCACCGAAATAATCATTGCCTTGCAGTTTTAAATCTCGCCAAATCTTAGGTGTTTCTCCCCGGAGTTGTGCCAAACGGATTCCCAAGGCGCGATGCAAGTCCGAAATCCATCCTTCCTGCCCCTCGGTGAGCGGGTGGTTATCAATGTGGGCGTAACTTATAAAAATGTCATCTTCAAAACCCATCACTTTCTCGACCTCTCACCCAGAATAATCGTAGGGTGGGCATTGCAATGCCCACCCTACAACTACAACACCTTTTGCCTTGTTCCCAGCCTCTGACTGAGAATACCATTGGCAGGCAGCAAGCAGCCCGCCTTAATTGCGGCACCGCCCCAACCGCATTTCCAGATGGAACCTGGAAAGGAGATTTTAGAAACTGAGTTTTCATTTAACCGCACGAGGCAAGAGAGGACACAGAGGAGAGCAAAAGAAAATATTCAATTTTTTTCACGAATGATAATAAAATATCAAAATTTTTACTATGAAATATTTTTCTCTGAAGCTTTGTTATCTGTTGGTGATTGAGGAATAATTCCTTTCATTAACTCCTGTTCACCCTCTTCCTTTTGCTTTTCCTTCTTGTACACGACTTCGGTGACATATACATCAACATCACGTTGGAGGATATCTTCAATTTGGGCAGCAAAATTAGAAAAAGCTTCTTGATGGCTCTTGTAACCACTATAGAGTCCGCTTAATTGCGAGAATTGCCAGCCCTGAGTTTTTAGCGATTCAGTCGTGTGCCGATAATGCCGCCAGCGATCGCCATAGTGAAAAAACTCTTCCACAGCAGAACTGATCGCAACCACTGCACCAAGACCAACGGTTCCCCAGCGAACATATGAAGCAAAGTTTTTGTTGTCGCTAGTATTTAAACTTACCAAGATAGGAACGATAATGCCACCGATAATTGCTGTGAGTCGTAGTCTGTAATACCAGTTCCGAGCATCCCTAGCCCGTCCCCCCATCCATGATATTTGTTCCAGCCAGCGCGATCGCAAAAACTGCTTTTGTAAATCAGACAGTTCGAGTGTTTCGATCAGTTTTTCCAAGCTTTGTTTTGAGCTTGTACGATTTGAATCCTGAGATGACATTCTTTACTCCTTATTAATAAGGCGCTTTTCAATGACCTCTAAAGTCATTATTAACTCACATTCCGTCTTAGAGGATGTCTGAAAAGTATGGTCAAGGTATATTTTGTCATTCTGAGCGTCTACAACAGTAGCTTAATCACCCCAAATAAGCCTTTTTCACTCGCTCATCGGTGATTAATTCCGATGCTGCACCTGACAGGGTGATGCAACCAGCTTCTAATACGTAACCACGATCTGCAATTTGTAGGGCAAGGTTAGCGTTTTGTTCGACCAAAAGGATAGTAACGCCTCTAGCACGCAAATTCTGAATGATACTAAAAATTTCGCGAACAATTGTAGGTGCTAAACCCAAACTTGGCTCATCTAATAGTAAAAGTTTGGGTTTACTCATCAAAGCACGGGCTATAGCTAACATTTGTTGTTCACCACCACTGAGGGTTCCCGCGAGTTGATGGCGTCTTTGTGCTAAACGCGGGAACATCTCAAATTGCTGCTGGATATCATTTCTGACTTCTGTTTGATTAGAGCGAATATAAGCACCCAAGAGTAAGTTATCTAAAACTGTTTGCCGCGCTAATACTCTTCTTCCTTCAGGACAATGGGCGATACCAAGTTGTACAACTTCGTGCGCTTGGCGGCGGGTAATATTACGTCCGCTGTACATAATTTTGCCTTGGCGAGGATTCACTATTTTGGAGATAGCGCGGAGAGTCGTCGTTTTGCCAGCACCATTAGCACCTATCAAAGTCACGACCTCGCCATTATTTATATATAAATTAATATTTTGTAGAGCTTCAATGCCTCCATAGTTAACATAAAGGTCTTTGATTTCTAATATTTGAAAACTTTCTTTATTATTTAATATATCTGTGTTCATTTGTGTGCATTTGTGGTTAATATGCTTAGTCGTTACCCAAATACGCGTTAATGACAGCTGGGTTATTTCTGACAACAGATGGTTCTCCTAAAGCAATCAACTGACCAAAATCTAAAACGGCGATACGGTCACATAAACCCATAACTAAAGGTACATGATGCTCAATTAGAACAATTGTCAAGTTGAATTTGTCGCGGAGGTTACGGATAAATTTACTAAGCTGTTGCTTTTCACTGGGGTTCATACCCGCAGCAGGTTCGTCTAAGAGTAAAATTTGCGGTTCTAAGGCAAGAGCGCGGGCAATTTCTAGTCGTCGTTGGTCACCGTAGGAAAAGTTTTTGGCTTTTTCATCGATACGCTCACCCAAACCAACAAGCTCGAGTAATTCTAAAGACTTTTGCTTATTTTTTTGTTCCTCTTTAATAGTAGGCGGCAGCCCTAGAGCACCTTTCACCAAACTACTTTTAGTCTGTAAATGACACGCAATTCTAACATTTTCTAAGGCAGATAGTTCAGCAAATAGGCGAATATTTTGGAATGTTCGAGCAATACCTAAACCTGCAATTTTATAGGGAGGTAGTTGAGAAATTACTGCACCTTGGTACAGTAATTCCCCACTTGAAGGTGTAATGAATCCTGTTATTAAATTAAATAAAGTTGTCTTGCCAGCACCGTTAGGACCAATCAGCCCAAAAATTTCATGTTGGTTAACTACGAAAGAGACATTATTGACCGCCACTAGCCCCCCAAAGCTACGAGTGAGGTTTTTCGCCTCTAATATCGGTAGTCCAAATACAGTTTTTGTCACATTTTCTTGAGTCATTATAGTTATTTCAATACATTATTACTGCGCTTTTTGCGTTTTTTAAATAAATCTGGAGTGACAAGACCTTGAGGGAAAAATATTGTACCGATAACTATAAGTAATCCAAAGATAATTAATCTACCATCTCGCAAAAATTGCGCTAGCCAACTAGGTAAACCTCCTGTGTCGGCTATTGCTCTCAACACTTCTGGCAGAGCTGTAAATACCATACCTCCAACGACTGAACCAAGAAAAGTTCTGGAACCACCAATTAACACGAAAGTTAAGTAAATAATACTGGCATCAAAGGTGCCTTGGCGTGCATTCCAGGTATTGAGAAAGTGGGCGCTGATTGCACCAACCACTCCTGCCAGAATACACCCTAACGTGAATGCCCAAACTTTATAGTAAGTTGGGTTAATTCCCATCGCACTTGCTGCCAATTCATCCTCACGGATAGCGATGAATGCCCTTCCGGCTCGGATGCGTTCTAAACGGTAAATGAATATCATGCTGATAAGCAGCAATGGCAACGCAATCCACAAGTATTCGATTGGTGTTTGAAAAGGTTGAGGGATGGCAAAAATGCCGACAGCACCACCCGTAATATCTAAATTTAGAGATATGACTCGCAGAACTTCCACAAAGGCAATGGTGGCGATCGCCAAATAAATCCCCCGCAACCGCAACGCTGGAATTCCCACCACTACACCCAATAAACCAGAAACGACACCAGCAATCAACATTTCCAACAGCACCAGTGGAATGGGGAATGGATTAGCTGTGGAAGAAAAAACGGTTGTGGAGAGAATTGCCGCAATATAACCACCCAAAGCATAAAAGCCAGGGCTTGCCATAGACAACTGTCCAGCCATTAGTGGCAAGTATAGCGATAGCCCCAGCAGCGCCCCCAGCACCATAGAGACGATAAGAGACCCGTAAGTAGCGATAAATTCAGCCATTTTAAAGAGTTTTGACTAAGCTTTAGTAGGGTGTTCCATCCTTGTGGATAAATATGCTGAATTTGTCATCAGGACTGGCTTTTGCAATCAAATCATGATCAGGATATGTCGCTTCGTCATTGGAGGTGCGATCGCCTACCTCTAAATAAACACCAACCACCGACGACCGATTCACCAAATGATGTCCATTTGCCTCATTGGCTGGAAATCCCGCCGCCATTCCTGGTTTAAGAATTTCCTCACCTGCATCTGTGATTAAAGTGAGTTCACCTTCCAAGATATATATGAATTCATCTTGATGGGAATGCCAATGTCGCAAAGCAGAACTGCTTCCAGGTTCTAATTTCACCAGATTTACCCCAAAGTTCTTGAGTCCTGCAAAGTTGCCTAACCGTTGTCGAACCCGTCCTGCAACCTTTGGCTTGAACTCATCGGGATAATCTGTTCTCGTTTCACTAGGTACTTTCTCTGGGTCGATAATCATTGAGTTACCAATCGCTTTTACACCTTCTGTACAAACCGACGCCCGAGTAAACCTTGGGGTCGAACTAACAACATAATAAATAGGATGCCAAAGGCAACAGCATCTTTATACCCTGAGTATTCCCCCGGGACAAATGCCTCCACCAGTCCAATCACCAAACCTCCTACCACTGCACCGGGAATACTCCCCAAGCCCCCCAAGACAATGACTGATAACCCCCTCAACCCAAAACTCAGTCCAAAATAAGGTCCAGCAATGCTGACACTAGAAGCAACCAATGTTCCCGCCACTCCTGCGATAAAACTGCTGATAAAAAACGTCAGCACAATAAAGCGATCGCTGTTTATTCCCAACAAACTGGCGGTGGTTGCATCTTCGGCGATCGCCTGCATTGCCTTACCATACTTGGTGTAATTGATGAATAGAGTCAGAATTGCCACAATCACTACTGATATAGCAAAAATCACCAGTTGAACAGTGCGAATGGGAATCGGGTTTTCGGCTGTGCCAAAATTGATAGCAGGTGGCAAATTCCCGTAAGTGTTTGCAGGAAATGTATAACTTTCCGCCCCTACCAGGTACTGGATCAAGTTAACAATAACCACTCCTACACCCAAACTGGAAACAACTGTTAGTAAAGGGTCAGAACCCCGCTGTCGCAAAGGGAGAAAGGCAAGACGTTCAATTGCTACCCCAACTAACCCTGCAAGCGCACTTCCTAAAATCAAGGCAACAGCAAATGGCAATTGTATAGGTAGTGATGCATTAGCCAGCAATCCATTAAATCCAAAAGCACCACCTATCAGTGCATATGTGAGATAAGCACCCAAGGTAAAAACTGCACCATGAGCTAAATTAATGATGCCCAAAATGGAGTAAACCAAGGTGTATCCCAAGGCAAAAATAGCGTAGACACTGCCTATGGATAAACCATTCAAAAACTTTTGTAAAACCAGATTTATCTCCATGTTGCAGCTATTTTAAAAATACAAATTTGCCATTATTTCCGTCTTTGTCCATTTTAATTTGCGATACGTAAAAATCTTTCTGAACGATATCACCTACTGGTGTGAAAGAAATTTTACCCAGAGGAGTGTCGTACTTTCCTGCTAGTAATTCCTTATTTAATTCAGTACGCAGTTTATCAATGGGCATTGTACTAACTTTGGTCTTTTTATCCAAAGCTTTCAGAGCTTCTACATACACTTGTACTGCTGTAAAAGATTGAGCGCTGAATTGGGCAGGTTCTTTTTTGTATTGATTAACATAGGTTTTGTGAAATATTGCATTAATCTCTCCTGGATGTTCAGGGCTGTAAGCTTGAGCAATCAACACGCCATCGCAAAGCGCTTTGCACACTGAGAATAGATTTGGTGTGTTCAGACCATTACCACCTACAATGATGCCTTTATAACCCAGTTCCCGCAGCTGTCTAACTAAGTTACCTCCGTCGGCAGCCAAACCAGATATAATCGCCAAATCGGGTTTTAAGTTAAGAGCATTAGTGGCTTGAGCTTGAAAATCGGTGTCAGAGGTTTGGAACTTTTGAACTGTTACCAATTCTAGCCCTTGGTCTTTAACTGTCTTCTGAAAAATTTCTGTTTCTGACTTGTTAAAGGCATCGTTTTGTGCATAAAAAACGGCAACTTTTTTAATATTAGGATTCTGCTTAAGCGCAGCTTTTACCGAATTAGGAGCGACTATAGAAACTGGTACCGATACACGCGCAACATAATCACCTATTTCCGGAATTCCTTTTGCCGTAGTTGATGCTCCAAGCACTGGAACTTTAGCACGGTCTGCAATCGGAGCGGCACTAAAAGCTTGCTGTGATAAAGTAGGACCAACAATACCAACAACTTTATCTTTGTTAATTAAAGTTTGAAAAGCATTAATTGCTCCGGCTTCATCTCCGCCAGTATCTTGCATGACTAATCGAATTGGAGTGCCATTGATGCCACCCTTATCATTGAAATACTTCTCAGCCATTTTGGCTCCAACAAATCCCTCTTGACCAAGTAATGCCACGTTGCTGGTTTGCGCCAAGGCAATACCAATGGGAATAGCACCAGATATACTTGTTGTGGCAGCAGCGTTGGTTGCAGAATTCGGGGTGGCGTTAGTTCCAGTGTTTGTACTACTGTTAGTGCCGCCGCCGCAGGCTGTTAGCAGCATAGCGCAAGTCGTGAATATTGCAGTTGTAATAGCAGCAGGTTGTTTCATAGTCGAGGAATAAAGTCGTGAGTACTTTTGCTAAAGTTAGTATTAGTCTTGACAAAAAGTAAAGTATATAAGACTGTTTATAGTTCAAGACTGTTTCTGTACGATCGCTATACTCATTAAGAGTACTTTGACAAGAATTGTATTAAATCATTTTTATTTCATCATGCAAAGTCAAAGCTTCCAAGTCGTTTTCATAGAACTTCTTGGTTTCAACAAACTTTACAGATAGTTTGCCATTTTCAGGCTTTTAGCTCAAGTCAAAAAAAAGCGGCAAACAGACAAACTATTGTTTCAATAAAATATAGTTCTAGATTATTGTGGGATGGGCAGGACAGCCCGTCCCGATATAGGGCGGGCGCTTAGTGCCACTCCCCACAAGATTTGTATTGCACTAAGCGCGAAATAGCTATAAATGCTTAATTTTTGCAGCCTTGTGCTAGGCTGTGGGTGTCTGCGCCATTGTTGCCGCCATGCGAGACTTTAACGCTTCAATGACCTCCGGTGTAGCCTCAGTCGTTTGCCACGCTGGACGTGCTATTAGGCGATCGCACCAAGCACTCAATTTTGGATAATCGCTCAAGGACACACCTCCTCTGGGCAACCAGGGTACTATAGTTCCAGCCACAACCTCGGCTAAAGTTAGGCTTTGACTGCCAAAGTAAGGGCGTTCATCTAATAAATTCTCAAAAAACTTCAGTACCGTTGACGCTTTCTGCTTTGCCTGTTCGATTTTTTCTGGATTTGCGACTGGTAAGCCTAACATCACCGGAAACAGTGGAACAGTGGCAGGCAACAACTCATTCACACTTACCAGTTGCACCATTCGGGCGATCGCCAAATCCTTGGCATCAGTTGGCAACATCGCAGGCTTGGGGTACTTCTTCTCTAAATAATCTAAAATTGCCAAAGACTCTACTATATTAAAACCGTCGTCTACCAAAACTGGAATGTGGTGAAAGGGGTTGAGCGCCAGAAATTCTGGTTGAAACTGTGCGCCATCCAGTTTCACTTCCACCAATTCAAACTCAAGTTCTTTCTCCAGCAGAGTAATCCAGACACGGCGAGAATTTGGAGAAATTGGCTCGTGATACAACTTCAACATGGGAAAAACTTACAGTTTTATAAATACGGTAAGCATTGTCACCCTATACCCTACACTCAATAGAATTGCTCTCACAATAAAGAAAGAAAACTTGCGATACAATCCAAAGCGATTTGTGTGACTGTAAACAACTTAAAACTGCCTTCTTTGTCTGAGGTGGCAAATATTTGGCAGCAAACTCTCCATTGGACTCCCACTGTCCAACAGCAGGTGCAATTCCAACAGCTTTACGAATTCATCCTAGAAGGTAACCGCCAGTTTAACCTAACTCGCATTACCGACCCCCAAGAGTTTTGGGAAAAACATCTTTGGGATTCTCTACGAGGAATTGCCCCCCTGTTGAGAGATGGGGGAGATGAGAATGTTATTTCTGCGCCAACTCTCCTGAGTTCCCTATCTTTTATAGATATCGGTACCGGCGCAGGTTTTCCTGGAATTCCAGTTGCAATTACTGTAGCTAATTCTACTGTCACTCTGCTTGATTCTACACAGAAAAAAATGACGTTTGTTGAAAAACTCAGGGCTGCGCTTGACCTGACCAATGTTAAAACTCTCACTGGCAGATCTGAAGAAGTCGGTCAGCAACCTCAGCACCGACAAACTTATGATGTTGCCCTCATTCGCGCTGTTGGGACAGCCTCTGTCTGTGCAGAATATGCCTTGCCATTGCTTAAGCAAGGTGGTTTAGCCGTAATCTACCGGGGCAATTGGACACAAGAAGAAACAAAAGCGCTGGAAAATGCCGTTAATCAGTTGGGTGGTGTCATTGAATCAATTGAAAAATTTACAACTCCCTTAACTGATAGCATCCGTCACTGCCTTTACTTGCGTAAAGTAGCAACCACACCAGTTGAGTTTCCCCGTCCTGTTGGTGTACCCACCCAAAAGCCGCTTTAGGAGCGATAAGCGTTTAGGAGCGAGATTAGGGAGATGGCACAGATAAGGGAGATATTGTCTGCCCCTACTTCCCCATCTCCCCCTACTTTCCTACTCCCCTTGTCACGCAGCTTTACTCGCTGCTGCAAACCGCTTATTAATCTCATCCCAGTTCAAGACATTCCACCAAGCATCCAAGTAATCGGCGCGGCGGTTCTGGTACTTGAGGTAATATGCGTGTTCCCACACGTCATTGCCCATAATTGGGTAGCTGCCTTCGCTGAGGGGACTATCCTGATTGGCTGTACTTGTCACCGCAAGCTTGCCATCTTTGGTGCGGACTAGCCAAGCCCAACCACTCCCAAAACGACTTGCACCAGCTTCGTTAAACTGCTTTTTGAATGCAGCAAAATTGCCGAAGTTTTGATTAATGGCGGATGCGATCGCCCCTGTTGGTTCTCCACCACCCTTCGGCTTCATAATTCTCCAAAACATCGAGTGGTTCACGTGTCCACCACCGTTATTGCGTACAGTTCTGCGAATATCTTCTGGTACGCTGTTGAGGTCACGCAGTAGTTGTTCAACAGTTCTGTTTTTCAGTTCTGGATGTTTATCTAATGCTGCATTTAAGTTTTTTACATAAGTAGCATGGTGTTTATCGTGATGAAACCGCATTGTTGCGGCATCGATGTGTGGTTCCAGCGCTTCGTAGGGATAGGGTAACGCTGGTAGCTGGATAGCCCCTGTTTTACCTGGACTTGGTTTGTTTTGGCTTGGCGCATTCTGTGCCAAGGCACAAGCATCTAAGGTAAAAGCACTTGCACTAGCTCCGAGTAACAATAAGAAATGACGACGATTAATAGCCATAATAGTGATTGCAGCCCAATAATTCTAATTTCAGTTGTTATTTTCTGGAATTTAGACCAATTGTTTATCGATTTTTGATTTTAACCATAGATGGACACAGACAAGTGTAAATTATTTATAAATACTTTTTTATAGTATTAATATTTATACGTATGCTTGCTAGATAAAACGGAAAAAGACACAGCAAGCGCAAGTTGTCTGCCTAATTTTTTGAAAATCTTCCTGGAACTGTTTGGTTTAAAATGTTGCAAAGTGTAGATTCAACAAGAAGCTCAATATAATATAAGCTTTCGGTTGACGAAAAGTTTTTTGAGTTAATGCGTCAAAAAATTATGAATGATTAAAAAAGCTTCATCATTCATAATTGATAGTTCACAATTTATACAACACTAACTTTGCGACAAGCGCTGTACCTCTTTACCCGCCAACATCTGATGTGCTTCTGTAAGGAGGCGGGGAATTGTTTCAGCATGAGGACTGCGGCTGAGGCATTGCCGCAAATCTAGTTTATCTATTTTGTCTGCTTTGTTACCAGGAAACCAATGACCAGCATTGCCAAGCATGTTGTAGCGCGTTTTGGCGTACTCTAACAGATCGTAGGCGATCGCCAAATTCCTTAACCATAAAATCGCTCGAATATTGATTTGACCTGGAGTTTCCTCAATAGTTGGTAAATTCAGCTGCCAAGTTTTCACCCAGTCTTCCCCTAAGGTAGCAATAGCTTCTTCCTCTAGCCGTGCCAAAATTGGTGGCAAAATTTCGGATGTATTATCCAGCAAATCTAAAGTTTTCAGGTGTTCGTCAAAATCTTGGGGTTTTGCAGCCCCTACACTTAAGGTATGTACCTGAGAGTGACTTAGACAAAACAAATCATTAAACACCATTGGACTCAAAGGAGTGCAAAGATTCACTAATTTTTGTGGTGGTTTATACAACATTCCCCCTTTGTCGGATGGGCTAATAATAAATACGCCCATATCTTGGCGATTTGCTGCTTCAATTGCAGCCCAATTGACTTGATTTATGTAGTACCAATGCAAATTGACGTAATCAAATTGGTTAGTATCAATAGTTTGGATAATGATATCTGTTGGTCCATGCGTGGAAAAACCGATAAACCTGACTTTTCCTTGTGCCTGAAGTTTTTTTGCTACTTCTAAACAGCCACCAGGACGGATACTGTAGTTTAATAACTCAGCATTGTTGATGCCATGTATTGCTAGCAAGTCAACATAATCTAGCCGCAGATTTCGCAGTGACTTTTCAAAGTCACGCTGAAATGCTTTTGCATCTGCCATCGGACTGACTTTAGTTTGAACAATTAACTGTTCACGGGGGAATGTTGGCAAAATTCTCCCCAACTGCATTTCGGAACTCCCATAACCACGGGCAGTTTCAATGTGATTAATTCCTAATTCGACTGCGCGTCGAATAGTTGCTTCTAGATTTTGCTGGTTATCACGGGGTATTTGCCATTGTGGAACATCCTGCCATTTATGCTGGTATCTCATGCCACCGCAGGAAAACACTGGCATTTTTAATTCTGTGCGTCCAAATCGTCTGTATAACATCATTGGATTTTGGATCTCTCCCCAATCTAAAATCTGAAATCAACAGCCCCCAATGCCTTCTTGGGATAGCAAATACTATATAAGTAACAAAAAATTACATTCAGATTCAAAGAATGGCTAGCGTCACGCTAATATATTTGATGAAAATTAATTTCATCAGAGGTAGCAAATAAAGATAACAGTCAACCTCAATTAAAAACAGCCACCGCTACACTGACCTCAATGGGTGTGATCGAGGTTGCCCAAGCTGATTTGGGTGAAGACAGCATTCATGTAACGGTACTTTACCATCTTTACTTGTTACCAAACAAAGAAAAAAGCCTTTTTAAGCGTGAAAACTAGGAAAAATCTTTGTTTTAGCAAGCACACTCTAGATCAATCCGGAAAATCTGCTACTTATACGAAAAATAAAACGTTCCCATTGAAGACTTATTAGTGGAACGATAATGTCTTTGGAGGTATTGATGCCACACTATTTAAGCAGTCAGCCAACAACTCAGTCTGTAAATATCCACTCCAAGGGTTCTACTGATGCCCATACCAATAATCTTATAGGGTTTTCTATTATTTCCTTTCCTGTTGTTCTCCTTTTAGGAATAATTACTTATAAAAAATATCGAGTTGCTGTTTTCCGCAGACAAGTTGCTAACCTCGAGAAATTATGGCTGATAAATGTTAAAAATAATACTTATAGACAAGATTAAAGACAGAAGTTAACAGACTTGCTTTTGGTTTTTTACACTTAGGCACCCAGAACAAGATTTAACACGGGCGTAAGGCATTGCCTCTCAGTATCCTTACGCCCTTACTTCAAATAACTACAATTCCCGGACTACAGGTTGACCATCTTTGACTTCGCCAACTAACACCACATCTGTACAGTTGACGAAAATACCGTTTTCCAAAACACCAGGAATATTATTGAGTGTTTTTTCTAGATTTACTGGGTCATCAATATTGTCAAATTTGACATCTATAACCATGTTGCCTTGGTCGGTGATTACTGGACCAGCTTTTTTCACGCCCATACGCAGTTCTGGTTTGCCACCAAGTTTTTCAATTGCCCGCGTTACAGGCGTGACTGCCATTGGTATCACTTCTACTGGAACGGCAAAAACAGAACCGAGCCGATCAACTAATTTGGCACCATCCACGACTACAATGAATCGATTTGCTAGGTAATCTACGACTTTTTCGCGGGTATGTGCGGCACCACCACCTTTAATCAAATTCTTTTGCGGATCAACTTCATCCGCGCCATCAATTGCAATATCAATGTGATCAATAGCGTCTAGGGTGGTGAGTGGGATGCCGTACTGCTTCGCCAGCACTTCTGCTTGAAACGAAGTGGGGACACCAACGATATCTTTCAACTCGCCTGATTTAAGGCGATCGCCTATAAACTGAATTGCGTATGCTGTTGTTGACCCCGTACCCAAACCGACAATAGAACCTGATTGTACCAAGGCGGCGGCGGCTTTGCCGACTTCTTGCTTACTCAACTTTACGGGATCTGCTGCTGCGGTCATTCCCAAAGCTCCTCAAAAACTTACTATAGAACATAGTAGTGGGCAGATGACACCGCCTGAAACTAATAGCCCATTTATGTCAATCAATAGCTGACGGAAATTTGATTTTTGCAGTAGAAAGTGCTTGATTATGGTCAAGAAGTACTTTTGTTAATCTTAATCGCCAATTCCAAGAATGACGTACACAGTCATTTTTCAAACTTCTTAATAATGGACTGCGCTACTTTCTGATGAGGAATAATGAATTTTCTCCCTTCAGAATCCATAATTTTGACTGACCTCCAGCCAATTTCAAAAACTTCACCTACGACATTCTCAATAGAGATGTAATCACCTTCATCAAATGGACGAGCCAGCAAAATTATGATACCTGAAAAAATGTTGCTTAGTGTGTCTTGAAGCGCTAAACCAACAGCAAGTGTTCCCACACCTAAAGAAATTGAAATCCCAGCAACATCTATTCCCCAAACAATTGCAAGAACAATTAAAAATCCAATAACAATCAAAGCTCCTCGGCACAATTCTACTGCAACCCTAGGAACGCGACCACGCCAAGAATTACGGCTTGCAGAAAGAAAAAGAATTTCATCAACTAATGATAAGCCAGTGTTAATAATTGCTATCCATAATAAAGTATTAATAATTTTTGATAATAAAAAAAAGGAAGACCAGACTTTAGAAACTAAAATACTTAGAGACAGTAAAGGAATTAACCAGTTACGAATAATCCTAAAAGTATCACTCAAACTTAAACCATGATATTCACACAAATCTTCAAGCTCAGCGCTAACTACAGTTGCCATCATTTGTCCAATAACAAGATAAACTCCTGGGAAAAATATATTGTTTCTCAAATTATGATTTAAAATATTTTCTAGCATTTTTTATAAATAAATTTGCGGTCAAATTTGCAATGATTATACCAAAAACACCAAGTATCATTACTGCACCAGTAACAATGCGAACAAAATCATAAGTCGGCTGGTACGCTTCATCAGCACTAATTTCTGCAATTAACACCCAAGAAAGACCAGGCACATTCAAAGGCATATAAGCCGACAAAGACTCAACTTTTCTATAATTCAAAACATTTGTTATCCCTTGTTTCCCCTTCAAAGCTTCATCAACAACTAACGTGCGAACTTGTTGCCAAAGAATACTAGTTCCTTGTCGGCGCATTTGTTCTAATAGCCTCCAATTACCTAAACGTGATTGCAATGATAAAAACGATTCAGGATCTTCTAGTAAGAATCGTGAGTCTGATCGCATTAAATAATCACTACCAACAAGATAAGTTTCTCCCGTCTTTCCTAAACCGCAATTTTGCCACTTGCGTCCATAAGTCATAATGTCATTAATTCGCTCTTTTGAAAACCGATAAGTCACAAATCCAATGTTGATGCCTTTCTCAAACACTGGAGAAATCATAAAGGCAGAAGGTTGCCCTAATGCGGGATAATAAGGTTCAAAATCAACAATCTCTGCCTGAGACTTTACTTTTGAAGCCTGAAGAAAAGCAATGTGTTTAGCAAATGCCGAATCCTTATAAACTCCATTAAACAGATTGGTTCCTAAAGCCGCCTCTGGATAAAGAGAATAAACAATGTCCCCGTTCTCATTAATTAAATATAAATTTGTGTAGTCAAACGCTTCAGCAATAGACTCTAATGTTGTTTGCCAAGACAAATACAAAGAATTATAATTAGTTTTATTTAATAAAGGCATTTTTAATAAATACTGATATTGCAGCATCAAAGCAGTTTCATCAGTTGGAATGAAGCTTTCTGCTGTTAGTTCTCGTGCTAAGCCAGTTTTTAATTTTGGAATAAAAGAGTCTTTGTAAAAATTAGCAACTTTTTCTGACACAGCAGTAGAAGAATTTAAAGCTTTTAATTCTAAAAATGCCTTGTTAAAAGCCTTCAGTGCCTCCACAATTTGAGCGGTTTCTGACATGGCGATCGCCTGTTTTGTCAATGATGAAAAATAACTCTCTACCCTGTCAGCCTTGGCATTACGTAAAGACACCAATTGCTCGTAAGTGCGCGTTTGTATTGCATCTCGACCCTGTGCAAAAGCAATTGCACCGACAACGAGTACTGAAGATAATGACACAGAAAGCATTGCTAAGATAATCTGAGACTTCAGTGATAAATAGAATTTCATTGTTTTTTCCTAGACTGGCAAATAACAATTCAAGAAGCGATTGCACTCGAAATACCGCCGTAAAAAAAGGCTTTTTTTGCCTTGATATCGATATTTAAATACAGTTTAATTGGGATGGAAGAGATACCCATCCCATTAGAAAATAGGCAGTAATCTAGTAAATTTAAAACTGCTATAGCAATCCTATTTGATTTGTGGAAATTACTTTTTCATGAACGGCGATCGCCTATCCCTCACGAAAGGCTTTCAGTGCATAGCGGCGTGTTAGGACAAGACTAGAACGCGAAGTAAATAAAGAAGAAAAGATTTCACGTTCGCGTAGCGTGCCCGTAGGGCTTATGATTTAGGATTGCTATATATGCTATGTGTTAAGAGTAGCCGTATGTGCTTTTTGCGTTAAGTCTTTGAGCTTGTTAGTTAGAGTTATAAGAATCTTAGCTGTTTTGGCATCATCCTGAGTTACATCTTGTAATTGCGCTGTTAAATCATGAACTTTTTGAGTTTGAATTTCTAAAGCAGCGACGTCATTCGCATTTGCTTCCAGGGCTTGATCAACTACGTCCAGCGCTTGATTGACGGCATCGGCTAAGGTGGAAACGGCGATGGAAGTTTGAGACATAATAATTTCTTTGAAAGAACACCTGTCATTGTATGCGGTGCAGTAGATATTGATAACCGTAATTACCACAAGTGAAAAAAAAAATTACCATAGGTAGCAACGCTGGACACTATGAGTGCAGATCAGCGATCAAATCACTATAAGTGTCTACGCAACATTACTAAACAGACATTCGTCACTATACAGACATACACATTTCTGGATACAGCTAAATTAGAAATGGTGTTAACCTAAGTACCGCAGTTTTTTTTGTGGATTCACAGTAGCAGCTAAAAATGGTTGTAATCATGCGTCAGCTTCTAGGTAGTCTTTCATTGATAGCATTACTGCAATTTGTTCCCAACATAGTCCATGCCCAAGAAAAACCCAGTACTGAAAAACCATCCAATCCAATTGCAAAGGTCATTGCTGCTAAAGTGATGACGAACTACCCAGATGGAGAGTTTTATCCAGAACGTTTGCTGAGTCGGGCAGAATTAGCTTCTATTATGGTGAAGGCTTTTCAACTGGATAAACGACAAGCTGTCACGAAAGAAAATCTAAAAGTGACAGATGTCGCTGCTTCCAATCCAGCGTTTAAGGATATCCAGATAGTCTTAAAAACAGATATTATGAAAGGCTATCGTGGAAATCTGTTTTTCCCCAACCAACGAGTCACCAGGGCTGAAGCTTTGGCTATTTTTGCCCAAGCATATGGAGTCTTTCAGTTTCCAGACGAGACTGTCAATGAAATTCTTGCCCCATATCCAGATGCAGCGTCTATTCCTGCTTGGGCAAAAAAAGCGATCGCCACAGTAACCAGTGAGGAATTTGTCAATACAGATGCCCAAGGCAATCTTTCCCCGCTACAACCGATGACTCGTGGGGATATGGCTGATGTGTTAAGTAAATATTTGCAAAGGCAACAGCCACAACCCGAAACCCCAGCAGTCCCCGGTGGTAACAATAGTCCAGAATCTTCTCAGTAATAAGGCACACACATTTTTTCTAGAACGGCAAAGTTTGCACTTGACGGAAAACAAAAGTCACTTCTTGGTCATTGCTATTTTTTTGACATTTTCTCCCTGCTGCCGAAGCTCAAACAACTGCGTCTACTCGTCTTTTTCTAGTTGATTTTACTAATTTAGTTTTTTGATATACTTTCACCGCTTGCGTAATACTTCGTAGGTGCAATCCTGATTTTTACTCTTACCATTAACGTGTTCCTGCTTCAATATAGGTAAATAAATGCTAATTAATATGAAGCACCGCTTGACCCGTTTCATTAAAACGGGAAAAATTCGGCAGGCAGCTTTATTACTAATTAACGGCGTTTTAGGAAACTACTGTGACAGAAAAACCGCCTAAAAACCCAAATTTTGGTGACAAAACAAGTAATTTTAGTAATCGGTTTTCCCAATGCCGGATTTTTACACGTTTAGACCCAACCGAGCGTGGGAAAATCAAAAATACGAAAAACTAGAGAGGAAAACCCTACAATATGCACTTGAGTGAAATCACCCATCCTAACCAGTTGCACGGTTTATCGATTCGACAACTGCAACAAATTGCCCGTCAGATTCGAGACAAACATCTTCAAACAGTAGCAGCCACTGGGGGACACCTGGGACCGGGATTGGGTGTTGTAGAGTTAACACTAGGGCTTTACCAAACGCTGGATTTGGATCGCGATAAAGTCATTTGGGATGTCGGGCACCAAGCATATCCTCACAAACTGATTACAGGGCGCTACAGTAGCTTTGATACTTTGCGGCAAAAAGATGGAATTGCTGGTTATCTTAAGCGCGGTGAAAGCAAGTTTGACCACTTTGGCGCAGGACACGCTTCCACCAGTATCTCTGCGGGATTGGGTATGGCTTTAGCGCGGGATCTCAAAGGCGAAAAATTTAAAGTTGCTGCGATCATCGGTGATGGTGCGCTGACTGGCGGTATGGCATTAGAAGCCATCAACCATGCTGGACATATGCCTAAAACTAACCTGCTGGTTGTCCTCAACGACAACGAGATGTCCATATCTCCCAACGTGGGCGCAATTGGACGCTACCTGAACAAAATGCGCCTCAGCCCTCCAATGCAGTTTCTCACCGATAATTTTGAGGAACAATTCAAGCAAATTCCTTTCGTCGGTGAATCCCTTTCTCCGGAACTGGGACGCATCAAAGAAGGAATGAAGCGCTTAGCTGTTCCGAAAGTGGGCGCAGTGTTTGAAGAACTGGGCTTTACCTACATTGGACCTGTGGACGGGCATAATTTAGAGGAGTTGATTGCTACCTTCGGGCAAGCACATCAAATACCGGGACCAGTTTTGGTACACGTCGCAACCGTCAAGGGCAAAGGTTATGACATTGCTGAACAAGACAAAGTTGGCTACCACGCCCAATCTCCTTTTAACCTGACAACTGGCAAAGCCGTCCCCTCCAGCAAACCCAAACCCCCAGCCTACTCGAAAGTTTTTGCCCATACCTTGGTCAAACTTGCTGAACAAAACCCTAAAATTGTTGGTATCACTGCCGCGATGGCAACGGGGACAGGGTTAGATAAATTACAAGCAAAGCTACCAGATCAATATATTGATGTAGGGATTGCCGAACAACACGCCGTCACCCTTGCTGCAGGACTAGCATCTGAAGGTATGCGCCCGGTTGTCGCTATCTACTCCACCTTCTTGCAACGCGCCTACGACCAAATCATTCACGATGTCTGTATCCAAAACCTGCCAGTGTTCTTTTGTCTGGACAGGGCGGGAATCGTTGGTGCTGATGGTCCGACTCACCAAGGAATGTACGACATTGCCTATCTGCGTTGCATCCCCAACATGGTACTTATGGCACCCAAAGATGAAGCAGAACTGCAACGGATGGTGGTTACTGGCGTCAACCATACCACAGGACCTATTGCCATGCGCTTCCCTCGCGGTAACGGCTACGGCGTCCCCTTAATGGAAGAAGGCTGGGAACCCTTAGAAATCGGCAAAGCGGAAATTCTCCGCAACGGCGATGATGTGTTGATGCTAGGCTATGGTGCAATGGTGAATTCAGCAATGCAAGCTGCTGAAATTCTCAGCGAACATGGCATTGAAGCCACTGTAATTAATGCCCGTTTTGCCAAGCCCCTGGATAGCGAATTAATTTTCCCATTAGCTAAGAAAATTAAGCGCGTTGTCACCTTGGAAGAAGGTTGTGTCATGGGGGGCTTTGGTTCAGCAGTTGCAGAAGCGCTGTTAGATGCTGATATCGTTGTTCCCATCAAACGCATTGGTGTGCCAGATGTTTTAGTGGAACATGCCGAACCTAATGAATCTAAGGCAGAAATCAGTTTAACCAGTCCCCAAATAGCTCAAAAGGTGTTGCAAGCTTTCTTTCAACAAGAACTTTCTGCTGTGGGCTAAATTTCCAGTCAAATGGCACGCTCATGAGTTCCCAAATTACATAGAACCAGGTGAGTGATGAACCCAGCACACCCTGCTCTTTTTTGGGTTTTCGCGTGGTCACACCAATTTAATCTGATTTTATAGGTTCACGCCTATTCATAAACCCGGTTTCTTGATGAGTTACCGGGTTTCTTACACGAAGTTGCAATTTCTTGGCATCAGAACTGGGAAACATCTGCCTTCAGTCAACGTCTAACATTAACTAGAGACATTAAGGAGTTGACAACTTAAAATTAAGGAGCATTTAAAGGTCAGATAACCCACAAAGGACATTCAATTGCGGTAACGATTCTTTGCCAATACCTGCATTCCAAAGCGAACGACTCTGAATTACCCTGTGATCAGTCGCTTTTTGGACAGATCGTACCGGACATCTACTATCAGTGTTCTCCAAAAAGAGAACAAGATTTGGGTAAGATAAAAGAGCTATCTTTTCTGCGTCGCAGACACTGAAAGCTTCTCATACCCACAGGAGATATCTTAATGCTGACTTTAAAAATCGTTGTTTATATAGTTGTTGCCTTCTTCGTCGGTCTCTTTTTCTTTGGATTTTTGTCGGGCGACCCTGCTCGTAACCCTGGTCGTCGGGATCTCGAGTAAAAGCCCGACAAATTATCCGTGACTGCCGGAAGGCGGAATACATTATACGCCTAGAGACAATTGGCTCAAGGGAAACCTGTTCACGCCAATGTCCTGCTCCGGGGTGGCTTGCCTAAATCTCATCTAGGCAGAAGGCAAAAGCTGGGAGGCATAATGTGTCATGTCCTTCCGGCTATTTATTGGCTATTTGTTAGCTTGATTCGTGCTAGAGTATGCTTCATCCAGTTCTGCCGCCCGAACCGCCTCCGATTCTCGAATCTTTACAATCTGCAAATCCCACCCCAGTCCTGAAGGCTGATACTAAGACACTGGGGAACAAGCAGAAGTCTAAAGAGAAGTCTGAGGTACAACCGGAAACGCCTCTCGAAACTACTGGGCAAAAGCCTACTGATAGTGATTTATTAGTTGCTAAGACATTAGCCGCACCCAGTGAGCCGGAAACTTTCCCACCTGAATTTTCTCCCATCACCGCTTCTAAAAGTGCCGCTTCACTGGGTGATCAGCTTTCCATTGGTTATCCTGTGCAGGAGCTGAAAGGCTTTAGTCCCTATGATGGTGGCAGTAGAAATGCACCGACCGAAACATTCCTTACTGGAGAGAAAATTGCTCAAACAGTTACCAAACTTGAGAACTTATCCCAGAAGGACAAGCAAAGAGTCGTTGAAACAACCCAAACACCAACTCCGGCTAACACCTCAACTGAAAAATCAACAAGTGATCAACCAGTACAAATAGAATTCAAGACTCGCAGCCAAACAACTCAACCGTCAACTCCTGCTCTCCCTAATACCCAAAATCAGTCGCCACCAATAGGACAGCCTAATACCACACCAGGACAAGAAAGTCAACCATCCGGTACAACAGCGCCTGCTAACCCGCCTGCAGCCAGAGAAAGAATTGTGGAAATCACTTCTGATAGACAGGAGTATGACGAGCAGCGGCGGATTGTCACGGCTGAAGGTAATGTAGTTGTGCGCTTTGATGGAGCAGTTGTAGATGCTGAGCGGCTGCAAGTCAGTTTGGAGAATTTGATTGCGGTGGGAGAAGGAAATGTTGCCTTGACACGCGGGGATCAAGTTTTGCGCGGTCAGCGCTTTACTTATAATATTGTCCAAGATAGTGGGGAACTGACAAACGGCAGAGGTGAACTTTTTATACCAACAGCAGGAACGGATTTCTCTTTCTTACCCACCGATGTCACAGCTGGAGGAGTACCAGCGCGTCCTCTGAGCGATCGCATCAGAGAAAATCAACCTCTACAAGCTAACAGTCCTGGAGGACTGAACATTAACGCAGGTGGTACAGGGGGTGCGAGGAACATATCTTTGCCAAAACAGGGGGGTCAAGTCAGACGGGTACGTTTTGAAGCTGGAAAAATTGATTTTTATCCCCGAGGTTGGCAAGCAAGGGATGTCCGCCTGACCAACGACCCTTTTTCACCTCCAGAGTTGGAGGTACGGGCAGATAAAGTCACCGTCACGAGAGAGACACCTTTGCGCGATCGCATCAAAACAGAGCGACAGCGTTTAGTCTTTGACCGAGGCGTATCTCTACCTATTCCCAAAGATGAGCAGGTTATTGACCGTAGCGAGCGAGAAGTGACTCCTGGATTATTCTCTATTGGCTTTGATGGAGATCAGCGAGGCGGCTTGTTTATTGAGCGTGGCTTCAAACCTATCAATACAGAAGCGTTCACCTTTCGTATCGCACCTGAGTTTTTTGTTCAAAAAGCAGTACAAGGCAACACTGGTAATATTGCATCGCTGTTTGGTTTGAAGACAAGCCTAGGTGCTACTTTGAGTCCACGAACCGTAGTCGAAGGTTCTGGATTGTTGACCAGTTTGGACTTGAACGATATAGAAGACAACTTGCGGGCGAGTTTGCGGTTGCGCCAGTTATTATTAGGTGAGCAAAATCCCCACACACTCACATTGGAATATAGTTACCGCGATCGCCTTTACAACGGTACCCTCGGCTTTCAAACCGTTCAGAGTAGTCTTGGCGGTATTCTTACCTCTCCTGTCATTCCTTTAGGCAATAGCGGCATCAATCTCAGCTATCAAGGTGGCGCTCAATATATTAATGCCAACACAGATCGCCCAGACTTACTGAAACCAAATCGGGAGAATGACCGCATCTCACTAAGTCGCCTACAAGCAAGTGCTGCTCTCAATGGAGGCTTGTTCCTCTGGCAAGGGCAAGCATTACCAGCCACAGCTACCGAGGGATTACGGTTTACAGCCAACCCAGTCGTACCGTATTTACGACTTTTTGGTGGAGTGACTGGTACTACAAGCTACTACAGCAGTGGCGATAGCCAAAATACCTTAACTGGTACCGTTGGTTTGGAAGGGCAGTTCGGTCATTTCTCTCGACCCTTCTTTGACTATACAGCCTTTAATGTCAGTTACTCCCAAGGTCTAAACACTGGCTTATCACCCTTTTTGTTTGACCGTAATGTTGATAACAGAGTGCTAAGTGCTGGCATTACCCAGCAAATTTACGGTCCATTCCGCCTCGGCTTTCAAACATCAATCAACTTGGACACTGGAGAACGCAGCAGCACCGACTATGTGGTGGAATATAGCCGCCGCACTTATGGAGTCAGCTTGCGTTACAACCCAGTGCAGGAATTAGGTGGCATCAGCTTCCGAATTAGTGATTTCAACTGGTCTGGTGGCACCGACCCATTTTCTGACCCTTCTGAAATTAAGCCAGTTATACGTGGTGTGCGCCAGCGGTGAAGAGATGAAGAAGAAGAGCGAGAAAAGGAAATTTTCTTTCTTCCTCATCACCCTCATCCTTTTATTTCCCTCGCAACAGCCCCTGCAAAAATAGACCAATTTTCACAAAAATATCTTCTAGCCAAAGCATGACGCGGTCTAGCCATTCGAGTATTTGCTCTAGAGGATGCTTTTCATACCCAATCGTTCGAGCTTGTGTTTCAATCCAATCTGGCTTTGCCTCAACTTGAGTGGTTTGTCGGTACTGCTGGTGAAGAATTTCACCTTTATTGCTCTTGTTTTCAGAATGGGGAAGTGGCGATCGCTTAGAGAACAAAGCAAGTATTGGGGAGAGCTTCCGAATTTTGAATTTTGAATTTTGAATTTTGAATTTTGAATTTATTTCTCCTGTTGTCCTTACAGAAAAACTGGTGGGGAGAGCAGATTTTGTGGTTTGAGATGATGTCACTAATAATTGTTGCTCGTTGACAACCTCTGTGACTTCCTGTAAATCCCCAAACAAATCGTCCATTGTCAACCAAGGATCTGCTATGTTCTCGCTTTGCAAATCAGGGCTTTTGGGCAAAGCTGACGAAGGAGGACGCTGTGTTAGAGCACTTTGTGGTTTGTTATTTCGACCAATTGGTAGTTGCTCAACACTATTTGTTGGAGTTGTTTGCTCTAATTTCTTGGGATTGCGTCCAAAAAAGTAATGAATTGCCCCCCAAATTAAAGCTTGAATCTTCGATGTTTGATGTTCCCGATCACGAGTTAATACTTCTTGTTCAGTCGTAAGTTGCTGGTGTTTACCATAGATAAATATGTTTAGCTGATTTTGAACAGCTTCGAGCAATTGCCCACTGACGCGAGATATTGGTACTACAGCATAAGATTCCATCTGGGCAAAAGCTGTGTCCAGTAATGCTAGCGCTGGGAAAGGAGAAGGTAAATATTGATACTTAAGTATATCTTCTGTTTTCGTTTCCTGAGGTAAAGCAGGTACCTTGCCTCTACTACCCGAAGTCAGCTTGTTCAATAAGTGGTCAATTTCCGGTAAGAGGTTCGTTTCATTTTTTACTTTGAACAACCGCCAGGAACGCCAGTATTTACCAACTTCGTCAATAATCCGATTTTGTAATTTTTTCTGCTGCTGGGGCGTCAAAATGTCCAAAATTTCATTTTCAGCAGTGACGAGTACCAAATTGCGATTTACCAGATTTGAAGCAATTCCCAGTACCTGAGGAGGAGAAGAGACAACGTGATGGAAAGCTTGGGGGTTGCCTTTAAAGTTGGGGGCTAATGGGGGGCAATAGGGAGATGGAGGAATGGAGGTTTCTGCGATAGGGTGATGGGGGAATGAGGTGATTGGCGGAGTTTTATTGGAGATTCTCCCCACCTCGCCATCTCCCCACCTCTCCATTAAGAAGCGCTTTTCTATCTCGCGTGCTTGCATTTCCACTGCTTCTAGAACTCGTTGAATGGGAGTGTCAGAAGATGGTGGAGTTTCGGGTTGGGAATCAGTTTCGTTTGTTGGTAAATGGAGCCTAGGTTGTTGCTCACCTGTATACAGTTGTTTACCAGCTGATCCAGTTGCTTTTTGAATCAGCAGATACACTGGGTAAAGTAAAGCCTCTAATGACCAACTAGCAGTGACTTGTAGATGCCGTTTAGTGCGATCAAACTGTTCGCCCCAGCGCCGAGATTGCTGGTGAAAAAATTTAAAAAGTCTGCTTTGATAACGACCAGAGCTAGCAGATGGCATGGTAGTAAATTTTTGTTGAGAGCGTGGTTAGCTATCGGACTCTCACCAAACAATAAATCCAAAGACTGTTGTGACCAGTGAGTTTCCTCATCTTAGCGAAATTATGACCTCCCAAGTCTCTCAACCTAATACCAAATTGATCTCCCAAGCAATTGAGAAGTTGCGCTCTTATGTAAGAGTGAATATTTCGTCTACTTGGCAATGCTGGGAAGCTGATTTGCCTGTAGCTGATATTAGCACCTGTGACTTTTCTGATTGGAGTCTTGCCCAGTTAAACGCCAAAGAACACATTGCTTGGGCTGGAGGGCAAAAAGTGCTATGGTTGGTGCAAAAATTGGTCATTCCCCAAGATTTAGACGGTTATGGGCTACAGGGTTTATCTTTGCGGCTGGCGCTGGTTTGGTGGGCGGACTTTGCCCAAGTTTATGTGAATGGGAATTTGGTACTTGAAGGAGATTTGTTTGATTGCTCACCTAGGGTGCTACTTAGTCCTGCGGTGACACCAGGAGAGGAATTTATCGCGGCTTTGCGTTTGGTAAGTCCAAGTCATTGTGATGGGGCTTTGGTAAAGTCGCTGCTTATTTATGAGTCTACTGATGAGAATCGTCCTGATCCCGGTTTTGTGGCTGATGAGTTGGCTGTGATGCAGGGTTATTTGGAATCTTTTGAAGCTGACAAGTTGGATAATTTGGCGGCGACTGTGGCGGAGATTGATTGGGAAACGAACCGCCAAGACCCCAAGGACACAGAGGAAGATAAGAAAGGTTTTGAGAATTCCCTGTTTGCAGTTCGTCAAAGTCTGCTTCAATCGAACATCCAAAATCTCAATTCAAAAATTTACCTATTAGGTCATGCTCACCTTGATTTAGCATGGTTATGGCGTGTCAGTGAAACTTGGCAGGCAGCACAAAGTACTTTTGAGTCGGTTCTCAAACTTCAGCAGGATTTTCCTGAGTTGATTTTCTGTCATTCTTCTCCGGTGCTTTATGCTTGGATTGAAGAACATCGCCCGGATTTGTTTGATGCTATTCAACAAGCGGTAGCAACTGGACGTTGGGAAGTTGTGGGGGGTTTTTGGGTTGAACCGGAACTGAATTTGATTGCGGGTGAATCAATTGTCCGTCAACTGCTGTATGGTCAGCGCTATGTATTGGAGAAATTTGGTAAGCTTTCTACTGTGGTCTGGGTACCAGATAGTTTCGGTTTTTGCGCGACTTTGCCGCAGTTCTTGGCTAACGCGGGCATTGAGTATTTCGTGACTCAGAAGTTGCGCTGGAATGATACGACTAAGTTTGATTATGGCGCTTTTTGGTGGCGATCGCCTGACGGTAGTGAAGTCTTCAGCGTCATGTCTGCGCTCGTTGGTGAAGGCATTGATCCTGTTAAGATGGCATCCTATGCCTATGAATGGCAAATCCAAACAGGTCTTTCACAAGCTCTTTGGCTCCCTGGTGTCGGGGATCACGGCGGCGGTCCCACCCGTGATATGTTAGAAGTTGCTCAACGCTGGCAAAAGTCTCCTGTCTTTCCTCAACTAGAATTTACTACTGCTGAAAACTATCTACAGCAAATCAAAACTTCAAGCCACAACCAAGAAGATTCTTCCCCTGCTTCCTTCCCCACTTGGGAGGACGAACTCTATCTAGAATTCCATCGCGGTTGCTACACCACTCACGGCGACCAAAAACGTTGGAATCGTCGTTGTGAAGGTTTATTGTACCAAGCAGAACTGTTTGCGGCTTTGGCAACTATAAGCTGCGAGGTGACATATCCGAAAGCAGAACTAGAAGCGGCGTGGAAAAAGGTCTTATTTAACCAATTTCACGACATTCTGCCTGGTTCTTCGATTACTCAAGTTTATGAGGATGCGCTTCCAACTTGGCAGGAGGTGGAAAAAGTTGGTAATGAGATATTGCAGCAGTCTTTGAGTCATCTTGCATCCCAAATTAACTTACCAGAGCCACCGCAACCCAACGCTTTGCCAATTTTCGTCTTTAACTCCCTGAATTGGCAGCGATGTCAGGTTGTTGCCATTGACCTTCCTCATTCTCACTTGGATGCTTGCGTTTATAATCTCCAAGGAGAACCTTTGCCTTCCCAACTTACTGACGGCTCAAAGCTGCTGTTTTTAGCAAGCGATGTCCCCTCTGTTGGCTATCGCGTTTTTTGGCTTTGTCCTCAACTGCCTAAAAAAGGTAATACTATTGGCTATTATGATGATACAAAATCGGGCTTGCAAAAGCAAGAACATTTTGATCCAAAAAGATTCACTTTAGAAAATGAATTTCTGCGGGTAATTGTTGACGAGGAAACTGGTAATTTGTCGAGTATTTTTGACAAAGTTAATGAGAAAGAAGTTCTGAGTCAAGCAGGTGGAAATCAATTAGAAGCTTTTCAAGACAGTGGTCAATACTGGGATGCATGGAATATTGACCCTAACTACGAGCAGCATCCCTTACCACCAACGCAGCTTAAATCTATTGAGTGGCTGGAAACTGGACCAGTACAAAGTCGGGTGCGCGTGGTGCGGCAACTTGGGGAATCTGAGTTTACGCAAGATTACATACTACAAGCGCGATCGCCTGTTCTCAAAATCGCCACAACAGTTAATTGGCTGGAACGCCAGGTGTTAGTGAAAGCTGCTTTTCCTCTGAATCTAGAGGCGGACTTTGCTACCTATGAAATTCCTTGTGGGGCTATTCTTCGTCCTACTAAACCCAAAACTCCAGCAGAAAAGGCGAAATGGGAAGTCCCGGCTTTGCGTTGGGCAGATTTAACAAATCCTCCTCCCGTTGACGGTACGAGCTACGGTGTCAGCCTCTTAAATGATTGTAAATACGGCTACGACAGCCAACCTCATCAACTACGCTTGACCCTGCTACGCAGCCCCAATTGGCCCGATCCAGAAGCAGACCAAGGATTTCATGAATTTACATATGCCTTGTATCCCCATGCTGGTAGCTGGGAATCAGCCCATACGGTAAGACGTGGGTATGAATTGAATCTACCAATGGAAGTCATACTATTGGCGAACGATGAGGAAAAGAGCAATAAGTCTTTATCGCCTGTCGGTAGTTTACTAGATTTATCGGCTGAAAATTTGATATTAATGGCGTTTAAGCAAGCGGAAGATGACCCACAACAATGGATTCTCAGATGTTACGAATGTCACGGACAGACAGCCAATTTACAGTTGCAAAGTGATTTAGGGTTGACTGTGGGAGAGTCGGTGGACTTGTTGGAGCGTTTGCCCAAACCTGAATTTTCATCTACGCAACAAAGCTTTACAATACAACCTTGGAAAATCCGTAGCTTTAAGGTGTCGAGGAGCGATCGCTCTGGTTAAAAATGTTTCTTACACAAAGTTAATTTTTTGAATATGGAACCATAGATAAACCTTGCCCTCAAGCGAAGCATAGACGCGCGGAGGGTAAGGACAGATGCACATAGATCATCTATCTGCGTGCAATGCTTTGTGCATCTGCGGTTCCAAATAGCCCATTACCAGATTTTTGACTGGTTCAAACTTTTCACTTTTGCCTTTTGAGATTAGAAGTAATTCCGGATTCTCCGAAGCAGGCTTGTTTATTAAACATGACACGGCACATAGGTTTTGAGCAAAAGTTATCCAGATTGAGAAACTTTTGCCTCTAGAAGAAATTATTTTGTTCTTATCCAATGATAATGAAAAGATACCCTATCAATTACAAGCAGATGCCTTAGGAGTTTTAGTAATTAGTCTCGTTTTTTTGTATAACTTATTACTTAGTTCCTCTTGGTATGCCTTGGATGAGCAGCGTTTGGGGTGTGAACCACAGCGATTAATGGAAATGCAGATGTTATCTGAAAATGTAAGTTGGACTTGGACAAGTAAATCTGTTTGTTTATCAGGACTGCTACCTGATGAATTGTACTCCTTATCCTGCTGGAATTTACTTTTACCTGATGGGGAGTCAGAGGAAATAAAAATCCCTTCAATTGAACAAGGTGTCACAACTTGTGAAGTTTCTCTAGATCTACCTACTGGCATTTACTATATTCAATTACTTTTTGGACAAAATTTGTCAAAAAATTTGGGCTGGTGGTGTGAGAGTGGTCCTTATGACATACCAGAAGCTATTGATGGAGATGAAGCAAGAGAAAATTACTGCTATACGATTTTGGGAAATAGTGAATCTACAGAACAATTCATAGCTGCTGTTAATCAACTTAAATTGAATTTTGACATCCAACAGCTACAAGCAGGAATTTCTAGTTTAGAAAGTCATCATTATCATTTTCCTAACTGGTTAAGCCCTGAGGGTTTACTTCGCAAGCTAAAAGGACTTTTAAAGTTTTTGAATAAAGCGTCTGTTGAAGTTGTAGGTACTCTCATAAAAACACCAAAATCTGAGCAGAGTCAACCTCAAGTTAGTGAGGCTACCAAGCAGGATAACTGGTATTTGGTTAATGTTTCTTCTAAAAAGCGTGACGTTTTTTTCAGATATCTTGACATTGCTATTACACAAAATAAATTGCAAGATTTAATTGTGAAAGTGGAAATTCCTCAAGATTCGGTATACGAAGATGTTGTGTTAGTAAATTTAAAAAACTATCAACAAGCGTATAGTCATTTGAAAAAATTGCCCCATTTTCAAACAATGGAACGCCGACCATTGACATCACAACAAGTTAGCAGGATGTTGGGGGCAAGGTGATTTGGTCTGAGAATTAAGGTATTAGAGGATTTACAACCACACAGACGGAATAACAAACAAGCCCAATTAGAATCAGCGCTAGCGAAACTCAAAGAAATGGGAGTTTCGACAAGCGTAATTGTTCAACCTTGGGCTTGCACGCAACGCTCCGACTTCCCTGATTCAGGTGAACTTGAAGTCCAACGAAAAGATTTTTAGAACCAAGAACAGGCGGAGTCTACCATGTCACAGCACCGACTTGCGTCGTAGTGTCACCCAGTAGCTCAACATAGACAAGTCCTGACGGGGTTCACTCTCGGAGAGTCAGTAGACTTGTTAGGCTGCGGAATTCTCATCTAAGCAACAAATCTTTACAATTGAGTTTGGGAAAATCGGCAGCTTTCAGCTTCGCTAATAGGTTCGTAGTTGCGATTGAGCGCAACTACGAACCTATTAGCTTTAATCTTCGTGGTCTTCAAAGGGATCGCCCAATTCCTTGCTAGGAGGGCCAAAAGAGGTGTAGATGGACAGCGCCGTGATTGTAATGACAACAGCGCAGACGGAAATGCTAAGAACTATTGCGGGTTCCATGACAAGTATAGATTATGTGTTTTATTCCTATAGAATATTACAGAAGATTAAAAAATGGTTTGGCAACTCATATTAGGTGAACTATGGCACAAAGGACGCGGTTGGGAGATATCCTCAGACCTTTGAACTCTGAGTATGGTAAAGTGGCTCCGGGCTGGGGTACTACGCCCCTAATGGCTGTTTTTATGGTGCTATTTTTTGTGTTTCTACTGATTATTCTGCAACTCTACAACAAGTCCCTGATCATCCAAGATGTTTCTGTTGACTGGCGGACTTTGGGCGGTAACTGATGTTTCAAGTTGAAAAGCCTGCATAACAAGTTACGTCACACCCGGTTCGTCCCGGGTTTTTTTGTCAGTTGTTAGTTGTTAATGATCCGACTATCCTCTACTACCCACCACCCACTAACTATTGATTAGACTACATATGTGGGTTTTGTCAGGCGGTTTTTGAGTTTACAGGAGAAAAACATGAATGTATTTGGTATCGGTTTACCAGAAATGGCTTTAATCTTTGTGGTAGCGCTGTTAATCTTTGGTCCTAAGAAGCTACCAGAGGTTGGTCGCAGTCTAGGAAAAGCAATTCGCGGTTTTCAACAAGCTTCTAGCGAGTTTCAAAACGAGTTTGAAAAAGAAGCAGTTCATTTGCAAGAAGCTGTGAAAACAACTGCTGAGCTAGAAACCAAGCAAATAGAAGCAACTCAGTTGCCGCAAGACACTGCGAGTTCTGCCCAAAAAAGCTAGACTGAAGGCAAAATGACGGAAGCTATTGCCAAAAAAATGGTGATTCCCCAGCTAATAGTTGGGTTGGGGAACCCAGAACCCAAGTACGACAAAACTCGCCACAATGTCGGTTTTGCTGGTGTAGACGCGCTATCTCGTTCTTGGAAGATTCCCTTAGCAGAAAATCGTAAGTTTCAAGGGGAGTATGGCGAGGGAATCGCAGCTACTGGCGAGAAAATCCGCTTGCTGAAGCCATTGACTTATATGAACCGTTCCGGACAAGCAATGCAATCCGTGACAAGTTGGTATAAGTTAGAACCTGAACTGGTCTTAGTCATTTATGATGATATGGATTTACCCTTAGGAAAAACTCGGCTGCGCTTGTCTGGTTCTGCTGGAGGACACAACGGGATGAAAAGCGCGATCGCACATCTTGGAACGCAAAACTTTCCTCGTTTGCGTATCGGTATTGGCAAACCAAAAGGTGCAGCCAACGCCTCGGAATCAGGTACCGTTTCTCATGTCCTAGGACGATTTTCTGCTGCTGAAAATCAGGTAATGTCTCTTGTTCTCCAGTTTGTTGTGGAATGTGTAGAACTGAGTCTCAAGCAGGGAGTAGAAAAGGCTATGAATGTTTGTAACAGCCGCTCTTTTGATAGTCCTGAGTCTTAGAGTGTGTCTGTAAATTAAGTATAAATAGATAATTTTCTGACTTTAGGCATCCGCAACCCTACTTAATCGTACCCCTTGTTGGGGTACGATTTATTTTGCTTAAGTAATGTATTAAGCAACCGAATACGTTAAGACTTATTTTATTTCATACGTCGCTTGCGTCTAGCTGCTACTGCCTTGCGTTTACGCTTTTCTTGTGGTGTTTCAAAATGCCTGTGGTACTTTACATCAGCTAAAATTCCAGCTTTAGAAACTTGGCGTTTAAACCGACGCAAAGCTGAATCAATGCCTTCATTTTCTCCTAAAAGCACTTGGGTCATTCTTCTTGTTCCTCGTGTTCCTCATAATCAATATCTCCCATTGTAGTGCCGCCTTAACATTGGCGAAACTCCCCTTAACAAAAGTGCGACAGTGGCGGAAAGTAGGGGGAAGTACGGGAGAATAATTTATAAGGAGAATAATTTCTGACGATTGATTCTTAACTCTGTTGGTCCATTTTGATTGCAAGCGCTAATTGATAAAGTTGACGACGGGGAAGCGAAGTCACTTTTGCTAACTGACGGCTAGCTTGCGATCGCGATATTCCCTGACTCATGATCGCGAGCAACTCTGCTTTGAGTTCTTCTTCGCTAAGTTGCGGTTGAGTCGGTGGGGTTCCCGCCACAAGTAAAGTATATTCGCCTTGGGGTTCGCGTTGGCTGTAGTGAGCGATCGCCTCCTCAATTGTTCCCCGCCAAAATTCCTCATACAATTTAGTTAACTCCCGCGCTAAAACTATTTGGCGAGAAGTGCCGAAAATTTCTGCGAAATCTTGTAAAGTTTCGCGCAAGCGGTGGGGAGACTCGTAGAAAATGAGTGTTCGGGATTCTGTTTCTAGGGATTCTAAATGCGATCGCCTCTGTTGACCTTTAGCTGACAGAAATCCTTCAAAAACAAATCGATCTGTTGGTAATCCTGCTGCACTCAATGCCGTAATTGCTGCATTTGCACCAGGAATTGGCACGACTGGTATCCCAGCCTCAATACAAACTTTAACCAGTTCATATCCAGGATCAGAAATTCCTGGTACACCCGCATCAGTGACTAAAGCAATTGCTTTGCCGTTAGTCAGTTCCTCTAATAACTCTGGGATGCGGCTGCTACGGTTGTGTTCGTGGTAACTCACCTGCGGCGTTTTAATTTGAAAATGTTGTAGTAGTCTACCCGTGTGACGGGTATCTTCCGCAGCGATGACATCCACTGTTTGCAAAATTTTTACCGCACGGAATGTCATATCTTCCAGATTGCCAATCGGTGTAGCTACCACATAGAGTGTTGCTGGTTTTATATCCATGCATAAATATTATCTTGTGGGGTGGGCATCTTGCCCGCCATAAATTAGACTTTTTGCAAAAGTCTGTATTAACTATTAGGAACCACAGATAATTCAATCTTGGCAGATATCTCGCCTACTGCACAAAAATGGAAAAACATGGACTATTTGTCGGTTTAGTCACCTTGGATTTGATCTACCTTGCTGAGTCTCCCCCCAAGAATAATCAGAAGCTAGTCGCTGCTGACTATACTATGACCGCAGGTGGTCCAGCAACTAACGCTGCTGTCACTTTCAGTCATTTGGGCAATCAAGCTACAGTCTTGGGTGTCATAGGTTCTCACCCAATGACGCAGTTGATTAAAGGAGATTTGGCAAATTACAAAGTCGCAATAACTGACCTTAACCCCACTACCCAAAACGCGCCGCCAGTTTCTTCTATTATTGTCACCCAAGCAACTGGTGAACGAGCAGTTATTTCCATCAACGCCGTCAAAACTCAAGCAAGCAGCGAATCTATTACGCCAGAGATTTTGCAAAACGTTGCTCTAGTCTTGATTGATGGACATCAGATGACTGTTGGGAATCAAATTGCCCAAATGGCAAAAGCTAAGAATATCCCAGTTGCTATCGATGGCGGTAGTTGGAAACTCGGGTTTGACAAAGTCTTACCCTATGTAGATTATGCTCTTTGTTCTGCTAATTTTTATCCCCCTAACTGCCATACTGAAGATGAGGTTTTTACCTATCTGAGTCGAGTTGGTATTCCTCACATCGCCATCACTCATGGAGAAAAAGCCATTCGATACCTCCAACATGGTAAAGCAGGCGTGATAGATGTGCCGACAGTACGACCCGTTGATACACTGGGGGCTGGAGATATTTTCCACGGTGCTTTTTGTCATTACATTTTACGGGAAAATTTTCCCACCGCATTGCAGCAAGCTGCCCATATTGCTTCTTTTTCCTGTCAATTTTTTGGCACACGCCGCTGGATGCATTCCCAGCAGTAAATTGTTCACTTGAAACGAAGTGTTAGGTCTTCAGTCTATTAAAAGTAGGACTTACGCACTGTACAAATTGACCATCATATGCATTAACGTGCATTCGGTTGTTTGAGACCACAACACAAAGTAGGGTGGGCAGTGCCGTAATATTAGGTCTAGATTATATGCTAATGCTTTGCACTGCCCACCTTACAGTGGCTCAAGACCCATACTTTATGATTTTTGTCAATGCGTAACCCCTAAAAAGAATAAAAGAAAAATTGAAAAATTTTTCGCCTTTCAGGGTGCGATCGCTATCTATAAGCGATAGAACTTGGCTGATAATATGCAGGTGGGCAACCTATAGGTATCTGACCATCAGAAAGATTACAAAAGCATCGAAAGCCCTTAGGAATGTGACTTCGTAAGTGACCGTCTAATATAACACGCTTGCCTGTCATGCTATCCTACAAGTCGTGGGATAGCCTTCTGTACAAAGCTTAATACCGTACTGTGCGGTATAACACTCAAGACAGATAACAGGACAAGGCAATTAATGAAAGACTTAGAAAAAATCCTAGAATTAACTCGTTCCGTAGGTTGGGGAGCAACAGATATACTGCGCTCTTACTACCATCAGACTGGCGACTACAATCTAGAAGTGCAGTATAAACAGAATGAGCCTGTCACAATTGCAGATGTAAATGTCAATAATTACATTTTAGAGAACCTGCAAGCGGCTTTGGGTCATGATGATTTTGCCTACATTAGCGAAGAAACTTACAAAGTCGAACAAGCTAAGCAAGAATGGGTGTGGATCATTGATCCATTAGATGGTACGCGAGACTTTATCGAAAAAACTGGGGAGTATGCAATTCATCTTGCTTTAGTGCAGGAAACACGCCCAGTGCTTGCTGTAGTAGCAGTACCTGAAGCTCAAAAGTTGTATTATGCAATCAAGGGAGGCGGTGCTTTTGTGGAAACCCGTGATGGGAAAAGTCTAGCGTTACAAGTGTCATCACGGGAACGTATCGAAGATTTAACCTTAGTTGTGAGTCGCAGTCACCGCAATCAAAGATTAAATTACCTACTACAACACTTACCATGTCAAAATCAGAAAGCTGTTGGCAGTGTGGGCGGCAAAATTGCTGCAATTGTTGAACAACGGGCAGATGTTTATATTTCTCTTTCTGGTAAGTCTGCGCCCAAAGATTGGGATATAGCCGCCCCAGAACTCATTTTGACAGAAGCTGGTGGTAAGTTCACCCATTTTGATGGTACGCCGTTGCAGTATAACACTGGTGATGTGAGTCAATGGGGTGGTTTGCTTGCGAGCAACGGTCAGTATCACGAGGTTTTGTGTCAGGAAGCTGAAAGGATTTTGCAAGTGTGGGAAGAGGTGAAAAATTGATTGCTATGCAACTTTTAAAACTCAAGATCTTCCAGTTTCACTCCTTGCCCAGATTGAAGACTTTTTCTAGCTGATTTAATTTTATAGAGGAAGCGTGGGTTGTTTTCCAAACAGTAATCTAACCAGTTATCTTCTGATTGAAAACCAATGAGTATTCCTGCTGATTTGCCATTGTGAATAATCACAATTTCCTCCTCACCAGCCGACTGCAAATACTTAGATAAATTCTTTTGAATTTCAGAAAGCGCTATTTTCTTCATCGGGTTCCCTCACCTTTTCTAACCAAGCTTCTACTTCAGATTTGAGTACAATTGCCAAAATTTTGATTGTGGTTTCTGTAACATCATAAACAATAAGCAGGTCATCCACTCGTAACCGAAACTGCGACGGCGACGTCCCTCGTAAACGCTTTATCCGATTCTTTCTGGTTTTGGTCGGCTCATGTCGCAGGTATTCTTTTATAGCATCACATACTGTCGAGCGAATATTTGGCTCTAAAGTGCGTAAGTCTTCGACGGCTTCTGGTGAAAAAATGATTTCATAGCTCGTTCTAGCTACGAGTAACGCCAGAATGACAGCTTGCTCAAGTTGAAACCCAGGGGGAATTGAATTCATCAAACCATTAGAATAAAAATACTTCTTTCTTAAGTCGTAAAAATTGTAAACAGGCAAACGTAAATCGTAATACCCCCTACTAATTTAACCTTTAAATCACTCCATGAAATCACTCCATCAGTTGAGTTGCCACTTTTCTCACTTCTGTATAAAATTTCCAAAATAAATTATCTACCGTTAAACTTTGCACCCCTGTCATTCTATCTACCGCTGGTTCGTTATTCCCAATATTTTCTAAAATCCGAAACTCTATCTGTGGATTTAATTCCTCAAGAATTGCTGATTTCCCATCAGGACGAAGTAACAAAGAGTCCTTAATAAACCAGTTGCAGCCCAATTAGAAACACCACAGATAATTAAATAATCACGTCTTGGATATCAGTGAGTTATTCTACCAATTCACCTTGACGAAAGACATGGGAGCGGGGTAAATCAGTTCTGAGGTTAGCCTCTGGTGCAACCATCCGAAGTTGGCGATCGCCAACCTCGGTGACATCTAGTAAAGGACAAGGTTTGGGGTTGCATTAAGAAGAATTCAGCCCAATGGACAGTCCCGCAAGTCTGGACTAAACAAATCTTGGAATGATGCCGCATTCGGACAGTTTTTCACCATCCTAGAATACATAGCTGCAAAAGCACCGGGTGTGGACAATAGCAGTAAACCCTGCATATACGTCTTACGCCATTTCTCACCAACTACCAGTCAACCGCCTCAGCCTTAATGGTGTAGAAGCGACGCCAGAAAATGTAGAAACTGGCAAGTATCAAATAGTACCTTCCATCGGTTTTGTCTCGAAAAAGACGAAAGGCGACTCAAGCATTTATCAATTTTGCTAATAGCAAACAATCAGCCTTAGTACTGCATAAATCCAGCTTTGTGTCATCTATCAAATCCAGTATATGCGTTCTTGAAACGTAATAATATTTCTATATATATAAAACAACTCAATTTTTCTTAACCTTTTAAAAAGCAAATGGTATTACAGATGTCATTGCTAACGCAGGCGATGGTGATAGATCATGAAGTAGGGCGATCTAAAATATCGCTCTGTTGTACCTCTACCTTAACCAAACCTTGAATTGAGATATAATTAAAGTTTCCACTATTTGTTGTCAGTTGGGTGATCTACTATTTTAGGAGTGGAACGTATGAAAAGAGAACATCGACCAACAGTAGTCAATGATCGACTTAGGGACATCATTGCTCATGTAGAATCAACGTCAAACACAAATCATCTCAAGTTACTTGAACCCTCTCAGCCTGTACAAACCTTACCAAAGAATAGCAGTTCTTGTGGTGAGGATGCGACTTCCAATGGAAAATATATTGGCAAAAGCAACTGAAGTGCGTGGTGCAAGTAGCTGATTTAGTATAAGAAATTGCTGTTTAGTTTTCCTTTGAATATCCTGGTTAGTTTTGTGAGAGTGATGTCAACAACTTGATGTGATCGCGTTTTCTGTAATCTTTGTGAGTTGTTACCCCCCCTTGCCCCATAATAGTATAAGGGGCAGGGGATTTGTTTGTTTTACGAAAAATAAATATAGATAAATAGAGTAAAGCCTTCTCTTCTGGCACAATGGTCACAACAGGCGATCAAGTTCTCTCTTGCCAAGCTATCCATGACTGTTGCTGTTCACCTAGAAAACGTCTACAAGATTTACAATAAAATTCCCGTGGTCAATGACCTGTCATTCACAATCAATGCGGGAGAAATGTTTGGTTTACTTGGTCCGAATGGTGCGGGGAAATCTACGACAATTCGGATGTTGACCACGCTAACGAAACCAACCCAGGGACGGATAGACGTATCTGGCTATAATGTAGTGTCGCAATCGATATTAGCAAAGCAGCATATTGGCGTTGTCTTGCAGCAAATTAGTGTGGATGACGATCTAACCGTGTGGGAAAATATGGAGCTGCACGGCAGGCTCCATCACATTGCCAATCCTGGGCGACAGCGGCTGATTCATCAATGGCTGGAGTATGTTGAACTCGCAACCAAACGCGATGACTTGGTAAAAACCTTGTCTGGGGGTATGAAGCGGCGGCTACAGATAGCGAGAGCGTTGTTACATCAACCGCAAATTCTGTTTCTAGATGAACCGACGGTAGGACTAGACCCCCAAACAAGGCGACGTCTTTGGGAGATTATTCGGGATTTGAATAAGCAAGGGATGACAATGCTGCTCACGACTCATTATATGGATGAGGTCGAGTATTTGTGCGATCGCATTGGCATTATGGATAGTGGTAGATTAATTTCTCTTGGCACCCTACAAGAGTTGCGCTCCGCTCATGGCGAAGGTTTGGTCATGAAGCAAACAGGAGACCGTTGGGAATATCTCTTTTTCCCCACTTTGGAAGATGCAAACTTGTACCTAAATCAACAAAATGATAAAACAGGGATGATGGTACGTCCCTCTAACTTAGAAGATATTTTCGTTGAACTCACGGGACGCAAGTTGGACTAATCTTAGCCCCTTAAAGTTCGGAGTACGGCTTCTACCCTTGCTACGCTGTCCTGCATACCCTGCTTTTGGTATAAATCCCGGGCTTGTTGAAACACTGTAATTGCTTCTTTTGATTTGCCCTGCTTCATTAAAATATTACCCCGCAACTCATAGACTTGAGGATTTTTCGGGTCAAGGTTGACAGCTTGTTCATATGCCCATTTCAGACTGTTGTTCTCTCCTAAACGCAACAGGACTGTAGCCAACCCTATATAAGCGTTGACATTACTCCGGTTAGCTTGTATCGCTTGACGGTAAGCGTCCTTTGCGGTTCTGTTATCTCCCAAATTGCCACTGACATAACCCAAAGCATATTGATAATCGCTATTGTTAGGATTAAGGGCAACAGCACGACGGTAAGCCTGTAGTGCTGCGGGAAAATTCCCTTGTTGGGCGTAGAGATAGCCAATCCCAGAATAAATCGTGGCGTTTTTTGGTTCTACAGCAGCAGCTCTTTGATAGATGGCGATCGCCCCATTATAATCACCACTATCTACCAGCCTCCGCCCTTCCTCCAAAAGTCCCTTTAACTCCTGGCTGCTTTGCTGTTGTGGTAGTGCTTCTTGAGCCTGAGCTACCAAGGGTATTGTTGCTACAAAGTTTCCTACTAGGAGAACACTTACTATCAATGATGTTCGATTATACACAGTAAATTACCTGAAAGTTTCTGCAACTTTTTTCTACAATCTCTGTGGTTGATTGTCCATTAAAACAGATCTATTTGGTTTTGCAAACTCTATTTGTTTACTTTTACAAAATATTTACGATAATTTTCCTTTTGTTCTGTGAAATTCCAGTAAATTAAGATTCATTTTTCATACAATCTGCTTTTCAGGTATCTGCTTCGACGCTTGAAAATCCAAGCAGCAGTATCAGATGACACTTATATTTTTGAGGCAAATGTATGATTTTAACTACGACCGATGTGATCCAAGGAACCATCATTCAGTCATATTTAGGCATTGTAACGGCGGAAGTGGTCTATGGCAGCAATTTCCTGCGAGATTTTTTTGCTAGCATCCGCGATATTATCGGTGGACGCACGGGTAGCTACGAACGCCTATTTGAGGAGGGTCAACGCAAGGCTTTAGAAGAATTAGAGCGACGGGCATTACGTTTAGGAGCAGATGCGGTTATTGGCATTGAAGTCGATACTGGCACAATCAATGTTGACCAATCAGGTGTTCTCATACTGATTACTGCCACAGGCACCGCTGTGAAACTGCGTTAGTACTTAACAGTTATCAGTTAACAGTTATGAGTTGTTAATTATCATCTGTTCACTGATAACTTGTTAATGGTAACTGTTCAGCAATAACTGTTTTTATATCTATTCAATCCAGAGGTTATGCACTCTAATTGAAGAATTAGAGTTTCCCTAAAAAAATATTTATGCTAAACTTATTTTTAGGTGAGCATAGAATAAATATTTTGATAAAAGCTTACTCTTTTTGTGAAGTTATTAACACTTAATCAAAGTTAAAGAAATGTTAGAAAGTTATGAGAATTTTTCTGACTAAAGATAGAGCCATTAACTATTTCTACTGATAGATATTTAAAATCAAGACAAGTCATTTAATTTTAAGCATTAGCATCAATACCTGAGAAAAAAGTTTACTTAAAGTGGTAAGGGGAAAATAATCTATGTCATACACAAATCGAGTAGGTGACGAAGTGATTACCGAGCCTGTGATCGGTCGAGTAGGTGATTACCACGACCGTGTTCGCTGGGGTCCGATTATTTCTGGTTTGTTGGTTGCCCTAGCAACTCAATTGATTTTGAGCGCCATGTTTAGCGCGATCGCCGCAGGCACCGTTGAAGGTTCAGGTGCTCCCAGAACAATTGCACCTAACGTTGCAGGTAATGCGGGGATTTGGTCAACCATCGGTTTGTTGATTTCCCTATTTACTGGTGGTTGGGTTATGGCTCGTGCTTGTGGTCCAATGAACCGCAATACTGCTCTTCTCAACGGCGCAATACTTTGGGCAACAACTTTGGCATTAAGCTCTTGGCTATTAGCGAGTGGGGTATCGGGTGCTTTTGGTGTTGCGGCTTCTAATGCTGGAGAAGTGATTAACCAAGTGCAACAGCAAGGTGGTGTGAATATACCGCAAAACACACGCAACGTAAGTGCCCAAGAAGCTCGTCAGATTGCAGCAAATGTACGTTCGGGCTTGTGGTGGTTTGTATTCGGTTCCTTGTTAGGTTTACTTGCTTCAATGATTGGAGCTGCTGCTGGAACTCGTAGTCCGCGCACTACCCATCACGCCTAAAAACTTGTTGAAAAAAATAAAATAAATATCTCTAGATTCTTTTTTAGCACCTTAATAAGGGTGCTTTTTTATTATTATGAGTAGTTGTCAGTGGTTCATTTAATGATTGACCACTACCACTTCAAGTACGCAGCCTCTATTCCTTGTTCTCGTCGAATTTTTCCATCTTTCTCAAACCAAGCGATCACCTGTTGGGCTGTCAAATCTTCAATCTTCACTTCATACTCTTGAGCAATTTGCTTCAAAAGCCTCAGTGATGAAATTGTCAATCTGGTTAAAAATTTCTCCGGTGAGGAAAGCAAAGCCGCATCCACTTTGACTGCCTCTTCTGGAGTTAAAAATTGTGGTGTTGATTGCTGTGATGGTAACTCCATAACTTTTGTCTAAAACTGGCTCAAATTTAGTAGTTGTAACGGCTGAAGAATAATGATTGATTGGTAAAGCCTATGACTAATTACCGATCATTCATAACTTAGACTCAATATAAAGTCTTCACTGCTTGGGGCTACCAATGTCATCGAAAAACTTAAGGTCTGTTTTTTCGTTGTACTAAATAACCACAGCGATGTTCACCGTTAATAATCCAGTGCGTACGCTCTACTGTACAATCTGGTAAAACTGCGGCAAACATTTCTAATTCATGACCGCAGACGCTGGGGAAAGACTCTGCAACGTTAGAAATCGCGCAGTTGTGTTCCATGAGGATAAATCGTTCGCCTTGCAATGACTCACTCGATTCTACAGGGTGAGATTCAGCCATGAAGCCTTCAGCTTTTCTCAGTTCTACCAAAGTTGCGACCCTTTGTGATAAGGAAGCGTTACCCAGGCGTTGTCGATATTCTTGTGCTTTACGCTCCCACTGCTTTCGCAAAATTGAACTGACTTGGTCGCGTCCAACCGTTTCTGCTAATGTATCCAGTAGAGAAACAGCGAATTGACCGTAGCTATCAGCAACTTCCTTACTCAGGCGATCGCGTCCCTGATGAGTTAATTGATAAATATGCTGCGGACGCCCCATTCCCCCTTGCACGGACAAAGAGAAAGAAATCAGTTGCTCCGCCTCTAAATCCTTAAGATGACGACGAATCGCTTGGGGGCTAATATCAAGAGCCTCGGCTAAATCAAAAGCTGTAGTCTGCGGGTGTTTCAGCAGATATTCTAGAATATCTTGCTTTGTTGAGGACTGCTGGATAGTTACCATCATCGTCCTAAAAATTCATTTGTTTTGAAGAAAATATGATTTTGACAACAATGTTGTTGTTAATCTAGCTTAAAATGAAGATAAGTTAAACAACATAGTTGTTGTTTTAGTCTCTATACTTATTTTAGCAGTCCCGTAACCACTTGGTTACTCAATCTGGGAATCGGCTCCCAAAAAGCCCGTCTCCCATCCTTAAAGAGATTCCATACAGCGAACACAAGAGAAAACTACCGATGAGTGCCACTGTCAAAACCTTAGTCAACCAGCCATACAAGTACGGCTTTATCACCGACATTGAAGCCGACATGATTCCGCGTGGACTAAACGAGGACATCGTCCGCCTCATCTCCGCCAAGAAAAACGAGCCGGAGTTCATGTTGGATTTTCGCCTGAGAGCTTTTCGCCAGTGGCAAAAAATGGCAGAACCAACTTGGCCAAGCGTTAAGTATCCTCTGATAGATTATCAAAATATCATCTACTACTCCGCACCCAAGCAAGCAAAACAAAAGCTTAACAGCTTGGACGAAGTTGATCCAACTTTGTTGGATACTTTTGAGAAGCTAGGCATTCCCTTATCAGAACAAAAGCGACTGGCAAACGTCGCGGTGGATGCAATTTTCGATAGCGTTTCCATCGGTACCACCTTTAAAGAAAAGCTGCTTAAAGATGGTGTTATCTTCTGCTCAATTTCGGAAGCATTGCAGGAATATCCAGAATTGGTGCAAAAGTACTTGGGTAGCGTTGTCCCAGCCGCAGATAATTACTTTGCAGCTCTCAATGCCGCTGTATTCAGCGATGGTTCCTTTGTCTATATTCCCAAAGGCGTAAAATGCCCGATGGAGCTGTCTACTTACTTCCGCATCAACAACGGCGAGACTGGACAATTTGAGCGGACACTGATTGTTGCTGAGGAAGGCAGTTCTGTCTCCTACTTGGAAGGTTGTACCGCGCCGATGTACGACAGTAACCAGCTACACGCTGCTGTCGTAGAACTCGTAGCCCTCGACAACGCCGAAATTAAATACTCGACAGTGCAGAACTGGTACGCTGGTGATGCTAACGGTAAAGGCGGTATTTACAACTTCGTCACCAAGCGCGGTTTGTGTCAGGGTGTCAATTCCAAGATTTCTTGGACACAGGTAGAAACTGGTTCTGCGATCACCTGGAAGTATCCCAGCTGCGTGCTGGTGGGTGATAACTCTGTGGGTGAATTCTACTCCGTGGCGCTGACAAATAATATGCAGCAAGCCGATACCGGTACAAAGATGATTCACGTTGGTAAGAACACCCGCAGCACGATTATTTCTAAGGGAATTTCTGCGGGTAAATCTAGTAATAGCTACCGGGGTTTGGTGAAAATTAACCCCAAGGCACAAGGGGCGCGGAACTATTCCCAGTGCGACTCAATGCTGATTGGGGATAATGCCCATGCAAATACTTTCCCTTATATTCAGGTGCAAAATCATACTGCGAAAGTCGAGCATGAAGCTTCTACTTCCAAGATTGGGGAAGACCAATTATTCTACTTCGCGCAGCGGGGAATTTCATCGGAAGATGCTATTTCGATGATGATTAGCGGCTTCTGTAAGGATGTGTTTAATCAGCTACCGATGGAGTTTGCGGTGGAAGCTGATAAGCTGTTGAGTCTGAAGTTGGAAGGTAGTGTTGGTTAAAGTATCGCTTACTTGTCCCTGCCAATTTGTAGGTAGTTCTTCGTGTTCTTCGTGTCTTCGTGGTTCAAAAAATATTTAACCGCGAAGACGCGAGGGGTGCGTTCGGCGGAAGCCGTCTCGAAGAGAAGGAAGAAGACAGAAGAGAGAGAGAACACGCATGATTATTGAAAATAGTGAAGTTGTGCTGTCGGTACGGAATTTGACAGCTAATGTTGATGGAACTCCAATTCTTAAGGGTGTGAACCTTGAGGTACGCTTGGGTGAAATCCATGCGATTATGGGACCGAATGGTTCTGGTAAGAGTACTTTTTCCAAGGTTTTGGCTGGACATCCGGCGTATGAAGTGACTGGCGGCGAGGTGATTTTCCAGGGGCAAAACTTGCTGGAAATGGAACCGGAGGAACGCGCTAGATCTGGGATATTTTTGGCGTTTCAGTATCCGTTGGAAATTCCGGGTGTGAGCAATTTGGATTTTCTGCGGGTGGCTTACAATTCCCGTCAGAAGGCGCAGGGTTTAGAGGAATTGGATGCGTTTGATTTTGATGATTTGATTGAGCAAAAGCTGGATGTCGTGAAGATGAATCCTGCTTTCCTGAGTCGGAGTTTAAATGAAGGTTTCTCAGGTGGCGAGAAGAAGCGCAACGAAATTCTGCAAATGGCGCTGCTAGAACCGAAGCTGGCAATTCTGGATGAAACAGATTCGGGTTTGGATATTGACGCGCTGAAGATTGTGGCAAACGGAGTGAATCAGCTGGCAAGTCCAGAAAATGCCACGATTATGATTACGCACTATCAGCGATTACTGAATTACATTGTGCCAGATTACGTTCATGTCATGGCAAACGGGCGAATTCTTACCAGTGGCGGTAAGGAACTGGCGCTAGAGTTAGAATCGCGTGGTTATGACTGGGTGTTGGAAGAGAATGCGGCTGAGGTAGGTGTGTGATGAATATTCTGGTTTCTCCCAGTTCGGTTCCTAACTCAAATCCAGTAGATTTGGCATCGACTGCCCTGGATAGGGATGCTTATCTGACTGAGTTGTTAAATCAGGTTGTTCAGACACGCCATAGCGCGTCTGTTGAAGTTGATGCTTGGTTGCAGGAGTTACATGAACGCGCTGCGCTTTGGGTACGTAAATCGCTTCTCCCCACCACCCGCGATGAAGAATGGCGCTTTACTGATTTGTCGTCTTTGCGGCAAATCCAATTTAATGTAGACACGTTGCATCCGAAAGTTCTACAAGCGGATACGCTGCTACTACCAGAAGCTGCTAACAGTCGCTTGGTGTTTGTCAATGGGGTTTATTCGCCTCAGTTATCAGCTGTTGCAGATTTGCCTGATGGAGTTGTGATAAGTAATTTAGCTGATTTACCTGTAGCTTACCGTCAGCGCGTGCAGCAATATTTGGCTCAAACTGAGGGAGCGCATGAGGTGTTTACCGCGCTCAACACCAGTGGACTAAAAGATGTAGCGGTGGTTTGGGTGGAGAAGAATGTGGTAGTGGAAACATCGATTCATTTGGTGTTTGTTGCTGCTGGTGAAAGTCCTTCGATTTCTCTACCGCGTTGTTTGGTGGTGGCGGAGACTGGTAGTAGTGTGACTTTGGTGGAAGAGTATACGAACCGCAGAGGCGCAGAGAACACAGAGAGTGTAGAGACGAGAGGTGGCGCGTCTGTACAATATTTCACCAATGCGGTGACGGAGATTTGGATAGAGGAAAATGCTCAGGTAAGTCACACTCGCGTTGAGTGCGAAGCCGCAGAGGCTTTCCATATTGGAAAGACTGCTGTTTCTCAAGCTCGTGACAGTCGGTATACTTGTCATGCGATCGCTCTTGGTGGAAAGCTATCACGTCACAATTTAGAGATTTTGCAAACTGGTGAGCAAACGGAAACCACCCTCAATGGATTGACGATGATTGGGGGGAACCAGTTGGGGGATACGCATAGTGCGATCGCCCTTAATTATCCTTATAGTACGAGTCGGCAATTGCATAAGTGTATCGTGGGCGATCGCGCTCATGGAGTGTTTAACGGCAAAATTTTTGTTCCAAAACCTGCACAACTGACAGATGCAGGACAACTGAACCGGAACTTGCTGTTGTCCCCGAAAGCCAGGGTTGATACCAAGCCGCAATTGGAAATTACCGCAGATAACGTAAAATGCGCCCACGGTGCTACGGTTAGCCAGTTGGAAGATGATGAAATCTTCTATCTGCAAAGTCGGGGTATCGATGAGAATGATGCTCGCAACTTATTGATTAACGCCTTCGCCGCCGAAATCATCAATCAAATACCTGTCCCCTCTTTGCGAGAAAGACTCACACAAACCGTCAACAGTTATCAGTCAATAATTAATGACTAATAACTAATGACCCTTTGGGTTCGCCAGTCCCCTACGGAGGGAAACCCTCCTGCAGCGCTGGCTCACTAATGACTCATGACTCATGACTAAAATGACGTTTACCCAAGAAAAAACCCTTGCTGATATAGTCCGTGCTGACTTCCCGATATTACATCAGGAAGTTAACGGTAAGCCCTTAATTTACTTCGACAACGCTGCCACGTCGCAAAAACCTTTGCTCGTACTCAACGCCCTCCGAGACTATTACGAGCAGTACAATTCCAACGTGCATCGTGGCGTGCATGCTCTCAGCGCCAAAGCCACCGACGCTTACGAAGCCTCAAGAGACAAAGTTGCTGCGTTTGTAAATGCTGCATCGCGCCAGGAAATTGTCTTCACCCGCAATGCGAGTGAGGCGATAAATTTGGTTGCTTACAGTTGGGGAATGAACAATTTGCAACCAGGGGATGAGATTATCCTCTCGGTGATGGAACACCACAGTAATTTGGTACCCTGGCATTTTGTCGCGCAAAAGACGGGTGCGGTGCTGAAATTTGTGGAACTGGCTGCAGAAGAAACTTTTGATTTGGAACAGTTCAAAAAGCTGATTTCCGATAAAACAAAATTGGTGTCGGTGGTGCATGTCTCTAACACTTTGGGTTGTATTAACCCTGTGAAAGAAATTTGTGAAATTGCTCACCGATATGGTGCAAAAGTATTAATTGATGCTTGCCAAAGCGTCCCTCATATGCCCATCAACGTGCAGCAAATTGACTGTGATTGGTTGGTGGCTTCTGGTCACAAAATGTGCGCTCCAACAGGGATTGGCTTTTTGTATGGTAAGTTAGAATTGCTGCGATCAATGCCTCCCTTTTTGGGCGGTGGAGAAATGATTGCCGAGGTGTTTTTAGATCATTCCACCTACGCGGATTTACCCAATAAATTTGAAGCGGGTACACCTTCAATTGGAGAAACAATTGCACTTGGTGCAGCGGTAGACTATCTCAGCAGCATTGGCATGGATAAAATCTATGCCTACGAATCAGAATTAACTGGCTATTTATTCGAGCAGCTGGGACAAATTCCACAAATTCGCATCTACGGTCCTAAACCTAAAGTAGCAGGTTTGGGTAGAGCTGCTCTTGCTGCATTCACCGCCGGAGAAATTCACGCTAACGACATATCTACATTATTAGACCAAGAAGGCATTGCAATCCGTTCCGGACACCACTGCACACAACCGTTACACCGTCACTTAGTGATCCCGGCGACTGCACGGGCTAGTCTATCTTTCTACAATACCCGTGAAGAGATTGATGTTTTTGTTAAAGCGTTGAAGGAAACGTTAGATTTCTTTGGCGGTTTCTTAAGTTAAATTTATGATCGCTCACTACGCCCCTCAGACTACAAGTCTAGGGCTAAATAAACGAAGCCTGCCTACGCACGCTATTATATAATTCCGCGCAGGCGACTTCCCTTGGGGAAGCCGCTTCGCGTCTATGTTTGTATAGCGGCGATTACGAACATTGCCAGGTATTTTTCAAGCATGATTACTACCTCAAGCCCTGCTGAACAAAGAACAGTGCTACAAAACATTAGCTGGGAAACCTTTGAAGCCTTGCTAACAGAAACAGGTGAGGATAGAGGTTCTCGGTTTGCTTATGAGTGTGGCACTTTAGAAATTATGACGCCACTTTTTGAACATGAAAACCCTAAAATTCAATTCGACCGTTTTATCTTTGCCTTGGTTGAAGAACTAGAAATTGACATTAAAAGTGCTGGTTCTACAACATTGAAACGACAAATAGCAAAGCGAGGAATAGAACCAGACAACTGTTACTACATCCAAAGCGAACCTATTGTTAGAGGTAGGCAAACACTTGATTTAGAAACTGATCCACCGCCAGATTTAGCAATTGAAATTGATATTACTAGCAGTTCAGTTAACAAATTAGCGATTTACTCTGCGTTGGCTGTACCTGAACTATGGCGATACAACGGACGAGATTTGAAATTTTATCAGTTGGTAGAAGGGCAATATGTCGAGCGTGAGTTTAGTATTGCTTTTCCCACAGTAAGTAAGTCGGCACAAAAAAACCAAACTATGTGAAGATAAGTAAATACGTAGAATGCATCTACTAAGGTCACTTGTATATGGGCGCTCGTTTAAGGGTATTCCTCACTCGTGAGCAAGACCGCAGC
>JAESFT010000222.1_pt1 | contig 54903 bp, 43 predicted proteins | sample 9269451 | NCBI WGS metagenome assembly JAESFT01 (sample SAMN14502557, study PRJNA617106) | algae metagenome | isolation source: Scytonema hyalinum WJT4-NPBG1 and co-occurring heterotrophs from well... | place: USA: Mojave Desert, Joshua Tree National Park, California | collected 2006-05-25
GTCAGAATCTTTGAGCAGTTTGGCAACATCTGGGGCAAAGTTTGTCGCTTTCATCTGCCCCAGTGCCTCTGCTGCGGCACGTTGGACATTCCAGTCAGAATCTTTGAGCAGTTTGGCAACATCTGGGGCAAAGTTTGTCGCTTTCATCTGCCCCAGTGCCTCTGCTGCGGCACGTTGGACATTCCAGTCAGAATCTTTGAGCAGTTTGGCAACATCTGGGGCAATGTTTGTCGCTTTCATCTGCCCCAGTGCCTCTGCTGCGGCACGTTGGACATTCCAGTCAGAATCTTTGAGCAGTTTGGCAACATCTGGGGCAAAGTTTGTCGCTTTCATCTGCCCCAGTGCCGATGCTGCGGCATAACGGACATCAGAGTCAGAATCTTTGAGCAGTTTGGCAACATCTGGGGCAAAGTTTGTCGCTTTCATCTGCCCCAGTGCCGATGCTGCGGCATAACGGATATTCCTGTCAGAATCTTTGAGCAGTTTGGCAACATCTGGGGCAAAGTTTGTCGCTTTCATCTGCCCCAGTGCCGATGCTGCGGCACTTTGGACATTCCTGTCAGAATCTTTGAGCAGTTTGGCAACATCTGGGGCAATGTTTGTCGCTTTCATCTGCCCCAGTGCCGATGCTGCGGTATAACGGACATCAGAGTCAGAATCTTTGAGCAGTTTGGCAACATCTAGGGCAAAGTTTGTCGCTTTCATCTGCCCCAGTGCCGATGCTGCGGCACTTTGGACATTCCAGTCAGAATCTTTGAGCAGTTTGGCAACATCTGGGGCAAAGTTTGTCGCTTTCATCTGCCCCAGTGCCGATGCTGCGGCTTGACGGGAAACCCTTTTTTCTTTATCGTCGCCCTCTTGAGGTGATAACTGCTTAACCAGTTTATCCACCACATCTTTATAGTTCTTAATCAGAGACTTGGGGTCATCTAGCTGATATTCTGCCAGCTTTTTCACTGCTTCCAATCTCACCTCAGCATATGGATCTGCCAGCGCTGCAACAATGCCATTCATTTCCCAGTCTTGCGGCTTTGGCTTAGGTTCTTCTTCCGCACTCACCCAAGGTAGGGAGAGGAGGAGAACAAGCAAAAGGGTGAGAGGGAAAAGGAGAAAGGTAAACTTTCTGGTTTTGCGGGGAGTTTTCAGCATGGGGGACACAGCCAGGAAGAGGGGGCGATGCTGCGAGCAGTGGAATTAAGGCTTAGGCGTTGATGCTTGTATCATAATCTGAGATTAGCTTGAGGGCACAGATCCCCGACTTCTTAAAGAAGTCGGGGATCTTGTTGAATAAAATTATATGGGTGTCAATTAGATTTTAATTTGTGAGCTACGATAACGTTTGTAAAATCTTAGCTGAAAAATATCCAACGGATTTTGCGCGTTGGTTGTTAGCGGTTGAACCACGAAGCATCGAAGTCTTAAAAACAGAATTGAGCATTGAACCAATTCGCGCTGATTCTTTGACATTTCTGCAAACAGAAAACCGCATTTTACACATCGAATTTCAAACCATAACAAGGTCTAAAACACCGATTTCTTTTCGGATGTTGGATTATTCCGTCAGATTAATCCGTCAGTATAAAGTCCCTGTCACGCAAGTCATCATTTTTTTACAACAAACAAATGACGAAATAGCATTCACCGAAGAATATCGCTGTGAAACCACAACTCATCGGTATCGCGTTTTGCGGATGTGGGAACAAGATTCAGTGCAATTTCTCAACAATCCTGCACTCTTACCGTTAGCACCGTTAACGCAAACAAACTCACCACAAAGGTTATTATCGCAGGTTGCCCAGAGTGTTGCTAGAATTTCGGATAGGGAGACGAGGCAGAATATTGCAGCTTACACAGGGATATTAGCGGGTTTGAAATTTGAGAAAAACTTGATTCGTCAATTTTTGAGCGAGGATGTTATGCAAGAGTCAGTGATTTATCAGGATATTTTGCAGAAGGGAGAACAGAAGGGAGAACTTAGATTCTGTCTGTCTTTACTTGATGAACGCTTTGGTGAAATTGATTCGTCAATTATTGAGCGAGTTCAAGTTTTCAATAAAGAACAGTTAGAAGCTTTAGGTAGAGCGCTTTTTAGAATGTCATCAATAGCTGATTTAGTGACTTGGCTAGACGAACAGGAAAGCAATTAACTTCTAGATAGTTAAATATTCGACCTTGCCTCGTTCCCAGCCTGAGGCTGGGAATGCATACTGGAAGGCTCTTGCCTTCCTTACTTGCGGCAGAGCCGCTTAAACCGCATTTCCAGGTAGAACCTGGAAACGAGATTTCACAAGAATTTTGGCTTAAGTTGACACGTATGAGCATGCTGTGCGCCTACCTTGTGGTGTTTCGAGCTTGGAACTCGGAACTTCGACCTCTGAACACGGAACTTCGACCTCTGAACACGGAACTTCGACCTCTGAACACGGAACTTCAACCTCAGAACATGAAACTCCAGCCTCAGAACATGAAACTCCAGCCTCAGAACTCGAAACTCCACTCTCAGAAGCTCAAACTTCACCCTCAGAACTCGAAACGTCAACTTTTCAACCTGAGAAATCTCTTTTATTGCTTTGTTGACGAAGCAATTTGCTGCTTTACCCAAGCACGAAAAGCGCGGGTTGTTGCCATTTCTCCATTCTTTTTAACTTGAGGGCACAGATCCCCGACTTCTTTAAGAAGTCGGGGATCTGGTTTTTCCCTCTAAGCCGCTTCTCCCCCGACAACCACGTCACGAATCCGCAAACTGGGACCACCGCAACCTACAGCCAAGCCATTTTGCCCACCCTTCCCGCAACCGCCAGACTCATCCCAGTAAAAGTCATCGCCGATCGCCTCAATATCCGCTAAAGTTTGAAAAACATTCCCTGAAAGCGTCACATCCTTCACTGGTTCGGCAATCTTGCCGTTTCTAATCATCCACGCTTCCCCAGCGCTAAAGGTGAACATTTCCCCATTCGTCATTCCACCCAACCAGTTACGCGCATAAACTCCTTCTTTTATACCGCCGAATAACTCCGCAACAGGCGTTTTTCCACGTTCAATCCAGGTATTCGTCATCCGTACAATCGGCGGATAGTGATAACTGAGACATCTGGCATTGCCCGTTGGTGCTTCGCCTAATTTGCCAGCCGTTTCGCGGGAATGCAAACGTCCTATCAGAACCCCATCTTTAATGACTTGCGTTGTGGTTGCAGGTGTACCTTCATCATCGTAAAAATAGCTGCCGCGATGTCCTTGTGGCGCAGCACCATCAAAAATCTGCAATTCTTTGGGACCAAACCGCCGCCCGAGAGTCATCACTTCTAACAAATCCGGGTTTTCGTAAGCCATGTCTGCTTCCGAAAGATGCCCAAAGGCTTCATGAACAAATAACCCTGTGAGAATGGGGTCAATCACCACAGTGTAGGTATTGCCTTTTACCGATGGCAGAGATAAAGCTGCAACTGCCCTTTGTGCCGCCTCTTTGACTTGTTCATCCAAACCCATCAAATCTTCAAACGCTTTACGCGAACCAGTCGTTTCCCGTCCAGTTTGCACAGTTTCGCCGTTTTTCGCCGTGGCGGCAAAGCGCATTTCCATATCCACCCAAGATTGCTCAATGAAACTGCCTTCACTGGTAGCAAGGATAACTCTTTGGGCGCTGTCTTCATAACGGACAGAGGTGGTGGTAATGCGGCTGTCAACACTTTTGAGTAATTCTGTGTAGCGATCGCACAATTCTTTTTTCTTTTTCAGCGAAATCTGCCGGGGGTCAGTTCCAGTCAATGGAATCTTGCATACTGTTTGCACTATGTCAACTGGTGCAAGGATAGTTTCTTCATCACCCACAATCTTGGCTGCGGCGATCGCTTCTTCTATGCGATCGCTAATTGTCGAAAGCTGGTTAAAGCTACTAAACCCCCATCCACCTTTGTAACAGGCGCGAATCTGTCCACCAATGGAAATACCTTCGCTGAGGGTTTCTACTTTGTCGCCACGCAACAAGATATCAGTTCCTTCGGCTTCTTCAAGGCGAATCATCAGATAATCTACACGGGATGAATAGCGCTTAAGTAGGTCAGAAAGCACATTTTGAACGTCAGCAAGTAAGGTCTGCATTTGTGAGAGAGGAACAATGAGGAACTGCATTCATTGTGCAATTACGCGGGTATGACCTGCCACTGAATCAAAGAACTCTTTTAATATGGCGCGTTTGTAGGGGCATAGAGCATTGCTTATACGTGTCAACATAAGCAAGAAGTCATTATTGACAAGCATTTGAGGATTTTTCAATGTACCATCTAGATTTTCGATCCCCCCTTAATCCCCCCTTTTTAAGGGGGGAAATAAAATTTTAGCCCCCTTTTTAAGGGGGTTGGGGGATCTAAAACGATGGTAAATTCAGTGTTTGAGCTTTAAGTTGACACCCATGAGCAATGCTGTGCCCCTACGATCTACTGTCGATGCGTCTTTGCGTCAAACTTCAAATCCCTGCTAGAGTGTGTGGAAATCAAGGTTCTACAATAAAGTTTTTCCCCCGTTTACCTAAACCAGGGTAAGTGAGTAATGTTGTCAAAATTACGAAAAAACCTGCGAATCATCCCATTAAAGTTGGGGGCAAGCACTGCTGGTAAGGTGTTACCACTGGTAGCAGTGTTCTTTGTCCTTTGTCTAGTCATTACCTTAAATCGTTACTACAGTTTCTACGCCTCTTTCGACCAAGGAATTTTTAACCAAGTTTTTTGGAATAACCTCCACGGTCGATTCTTTCAAAGTTCGCTTTCTTCAAGCCTTTCCACCAATGTTGTTCACGCTGGAGAAGTTGCGACAGTTTATTATCACAGACTCGGTCAACACTTTACCCCAGCCTTGTTACTTTGGCTACCAATATATGCATTGTTTCCTTCTCCTGCAACTCTAGCTGTTCTACAGGTTATATTTATCACTGCGGCTGGTTTGGTTTTGTATGTGCTAGCACGACTGTATGTGCAACCACCATTAGCAGTAATGCTGACTCTCAGCTTTTACGCCGCCAACGCTGTTCTTGGTCCCACCTTCAGTAACTTTCATGACATTAGCCAAATTCCGTTGTTTGTCTTTGGGTTGTTACTGGCAATGGAAAAACGCTGGTGGTGGCTGTTTTGGGTGCTAGCAGTTTTGATTTTGGCAGTTCGGGAAGATGCTGGTATAAATTTATTTGGTGTTGGCGTTTACATGGTTTTGAGCAAACGCTTTCCCCGCGCTGGACTGGCTGCTTGCACTCTCAGCTTTGGTTATATGTTGCTCCTCACCAATGCAATTATGCCGCTGTTTTCTGAAGATATTTCACGGCGGTTTATGTTAGAACGGTTTGGGCAATTTGCAGATGGCGATGAAGCTTCCACCCTGGAAATTATTTGGGGGATGATTAGCAACCCTTGGCGACTTATTGTAGAATTGGTTACACCTGTAGACCGCACAATCAAGTATTTACTCGGTCAATGGTTACCATTGGCGTTTGTGCCTGCTATTGCTCCTGCATCTTGGATGATAGCTGGCTTCCCTCTGCTAAAACTCTTTTTAGGACAGGGAGAGACGGTGCTAGCCATCAATGTTCGCTATGCTTTAACCGTAGTTCCTGGACTATTTTACGGGGCAATTCTTTGGTGGTCGCAGCATCCAAAAAGATTTAAACTCTCATTTCGCCGTTTTTGGATAGCCTGTATTAGTCTTTCTTTATTATTTTCCTTTACTTCCAGCAGTTCTAGCTTAAATAGAGCATTTTATTTTCTCTTACCAGATTCGTTTAATCCTTTGGTATATGTATCTTTGCCTCAACAATGGCGTCATGTATCGCAGTTTCGCCCAATGCTTGCACAGATCCCACCAGATGCTAGCGTCTCTGCAACCACTTACCTTGTCCCTCATCTTTCCAGTCGCCGCGAAATTATTCGCTTACCTGCACTGGAACTGCGAAACGATGCACGGCAGGTGATAAAAGTGGATTATGCGATCGCAGACCTTTGGCAGTTGCAACAGTATCAACCAGCGTTTAAGGAAGAGCGTAATCTTTTACGGGAATTTGTACAACTGTTTGATCAACTGACGAAGACTCAGGAATATGAAATTATTGACTTTAGAGATGGCGTCATTTTACTCAAGCGCGCTGCTACTCCTGATCCACAAGCCACAGCAGCTTGGTTAGCCTTTCGCGAACAGCTTGGCAAAGAATGAAGAGGAAAGAGGGAAGAATAGAAGTCACAATACAGCAATTCTTGAGTCAGAACAACTCCATCGATGAAAGACACAGGTTAAGAACCAGGAGTCAAGAAACTATTCTGAATTCTGACTTCTGAGTTCTGACTCCTTCTTTCAAAATGTCTCTACCATTACTTTTTGCCGAAGAATATTAAAAAAATCAAAAAATTTCCATTTAGGTACTTGTAATAGTAGCCAAACTTGTATCTTGAGATAAATGTAAAAGATTAGAGATTTGTAAAGGGCTAGGCATAGAAATATATGAAGATATTGGTATTAAGTTGGGAATTTCCGCCTCGGATAGTTGGGGGAATTGCTCGTCATGTAGGAGAGTTATACCCGGAACTTGTCAAGCTAGGACATGAAATCCACTTGATTACACCAGAGTTTGGTCATGCACCAATGTATGAAGTGGTTGAGGGAGTACGGGTACATCGCGTACCTGTGGCTCCTGCTAACGACTTTTTCCACTGGGTCGTCAATTTGAACGACAGCATGGGGCATCACGGCGGTAAGCTGATGCTAGAGGAAGGATCATTTGATATCATTCACGCACATGATTGGCTCGTTGGGGATGCAGCGATCGCCCTCAAGCACAACTTTAAAGTCCCCCTCATTGCAACTATTCACGCAACTGAACACGGGCGTCATAACGGTATTAAGACTGATACGCATCGTTATATTAGTAGCAAAGAAACACTGTTGGCTTTCAACGCTTGGCGGATTATCGTTTGCACCGACTATATGCGCCGGGAAGTAGAACGGGCGCTACAAGCTCCGTGGGATAAAGTAGATGTTATTTATAACGGTATCCGACCAGAAAAGAAACAGCACCACGAAGATTTTCACGCTCAGGATTTTCGTCGCCAATTTGCCGAAGACAGCGAGAAAATCGTTTACTATGTCGGTCGCATGACTTATGAAAAAGGTGTATCTATATTGCTAAGCGCTGCTCCCAAGGTGCTGTGGGAGATGGGGGGTTACGTTAAGTTTGTTATTATCGGTGGCGGCAATACCGACCATCTCAAAAAGCAAGCTTGGGATCTGGGAATTTCGCACAAGTGCTATTTTACGGGTTTTATCTCAGATGAGTACTTAGATAAATTTCAAACAGTCGCTGACTGTGCTGTTTTCCCCAGTCTCTATGAACCCTTTGGTATCGTTGCATTAGAAAGCTTTGCCTCTCGCGTTCCCGTGGTTGTTTCTGATACTGGTGGTTTCCCAGAAGTTGTGCAACACACCAAAACAGGCATAGTGACCTACACAAACAATCCGGATTCTCTAGCTTGGGGTATTTTAGAAGTGTTGAAAAATCCAGCTTATCGACAATGGCTAACTGATAACGCTTATGAGGATTTAGAAAGACGCTTCAGTTGGTCTAAATTAGCCAAGCAGACTGAAGACGTGTACAAGCAGGTAGTGCAAGAGCGATCGCAAGTCGCTTGGTTATAGGTCAATACGGTTCAGTTAAGGATTCTTGGTGATAGCGAAGCGTGGCACGAATGTGCCATAGATTGTACACGTGTAGAAACGTTGCATCCAACGTCTCTACATTGACGTCTTCATAACGGTTTTGGTCTTATCTGAACTGTATTGGGCTATAAAGTTCTTTGGAGTAGTGAAAGAATACTGAGCAGGTTATTGCAATTGAGTATTGGTCGAAATTTTGGCTTAGGGGTATTTGCGGTTTTAGTTAGTTTGATGAGATACCAGAGGTAGAGTTATTGGTGAAACGTTTTGGCAAAAAGCGGAACCAATAGCAGAAGATTTTCATCAATCAGCGTTGTCTAATAAATCTGATCTACAGACATAGCATCTTAAGTCTCTACAACACGTCTACTCTAGAAGAACAACTGGAAAGCAGACATCATGAAAAGACTTGTCCCCCCGAAATTAAATAGGTTTGCTACAGCAACGCTGATCAGTTTCTCAATCTTGCTTTTCCTCTGGTTAACTTCACCATTGGCTAAAACACTGGCAAAACCAGAGGTTAAAGTTTTTGAACAAGTCTGGCAAACTGTCAACGAAAACTTTTACGATCCAAAACTTAACGGAGTGGACTGGAAAGCAATGCGGCAAAAGTATGAACCTCAAGCCGTGCGAACCAAGTCCACTCAAGAAGTTGCTGGTGTTATCAATCAGATGCTTTCGGAATTGCGAACCTCTCACACCCGCTTTTACATTCCAAATGAGCCAGCATACTACCAGCTTTTGGGAATCTTTCAGGCAAGGAACCCCGAGTTCCAAAAGCAGTTAAAGAAGTTCTTCCCAAAAGGCAAGATTGAATACAGTGGCATTGGTGCATTCACCAAAGACATTAACGGTAAGACCTTTGTCAGTGGCATTCTCGATGGCAGCCCAGCTGCTAAAACTGGGTTAAAAGTCGGCGACCAACTCCTCAGCGTAGATAATCGTCCTTACCAACCGATACAATCTTTTACAGGTAAAGCAGGTCAGAAAGTCACGCTGTTGATTCAAAGAACACCTGACGCCAACAGCCAAGAAAAAATTGCTGTGACTCCCAAGATGTTCGACGCGTCAACCATGTTTCTAGAGGCGCAGCAAGCCAGTACCCAGGTTATTCAACGCAACGGCAAGAAAATTGGCTACGTTCATATTTGGTCAAATGCCGCTGAACCAGACCAGGAGAAACTTCGGGAAGACCTGACCTACGGTCGCCTTAGAGATGCACAAGCGTTGGTTTTGGATTTACGAGATGGCTGGGGTGGAGGAGATATCGGTTATCTCAACATATTCACTGCAAAGGAAGGTCCTAGTGTTACCACTGTGCCTCGCAATGGCAAGAGATATACTTATATTTCTCAATGGAAAAAGCCTGTGGTTATGGTCATCAATGAAGGGAGCAGAAGTAGTAAGGAAATTTTGGCGTATGCCTTCCAGCAACACAAAATAGGACCTGTGGTTGGTTCCAAAACAACAGGAGCAGTGGTTGCTGGTCGTCCTTTTTTGATGCCAGATGGTAGCTTCCTTTACTTAGCAGTTTCAGATGTGTTTATTAACGAAACACAACGGTTGGAAGGTAAAGGAGTCACGCCAGATATTAACGTTCCATTCTCATTGGAGTATGCTCAAGGTGCAGACCCGCAAAAAGAGCGAGCAATAGAAGCTGTGCTGGAAAAAGTCAAGTAGCGCAGTTGTGTATTGAAATCATAGCAAAAGTCTATGTTCTAACTCTCTAAGTTAGGCTCAACCTTATGCTTCAATTGATTCGGTTCAACGACAAGTCACAGTTACACCCGGTTGGCTTGTCAATCACAAATTCTCACTGTGCTTAGCGCCTTAATTTACTAGAAAATGCTGTAGCACCAATTCCCAACAACGCAAATACTAAAGACCCCTCTGGGATTGATTTAGCATTTCGCTGAACCGCAGTCCAAGCTCCCTGAGTTTCGAGGAAATCGAAACTAATGATATTACCAGAAGAATTTTGTTGAGGAATGCTTTGTGTTTGCTCCCAAGTTCCCTCAGCTAAAAATTCTGTACTTCCCCCACTTATAATTAAAGTCGAAAAAGGTGATTCTTGTGCAGCGTCGTTTTCTTTTAGCTCCCAAGAATTTACGATAAATGTGCCAAAACGACTACGTATTGATTGTCCTCTGGTTGCTTCGGCGCTATTGGGAACCCACCAGAAAGTTCGACTCAGAAAATCTTCTTTACCCCATTCCAGACCAGCAACATTTGCAGAAAAGCTATCAACAATGCCGCTTACTGATATTGTCACTGGTGGTCTCCCTGCTGTAACATTAGCTGTCGCTCCAGGTCATAACTAAACTCTCCAGTTCCTACTTGCTCACCAGAATCATTGAAAAATTCTAGATCCCAAAAGATAGATGCTGCTTGTACTGGTTTAATTTCTATTGCAGTTAAGCTTAAAACAACACCCGCACAAGTAGCTGTAATTTTCTTCAATAAAATAGTATTCATTCTATTACGATATATGAAGAACTCGTGTCTCACCATACCATAAATCAAGGATCATCAATTACTCTACCTAGAAATACAATTTTCCCCAAAATAAGCTGCCAAATTATCAATTAAAGGTTGAGGTATCGGAATACGTGACAACAGCCGCTTTTGGCGAGTCATTGCTTCTAGTTCTCCTGGGTAGTAAATACGTTGATTGAAGTCGAGGCGGGGAGTCTGTTAGAACGAGGCGATCGCCCACTGCACCTATTGCTCAAATTCCTCTCGATTCGTTCAAGCCTCCACATCTAGCAGCCAAAATAAAGGTAATTTTTTCCACATAATCCCAAAACTGCATAAGTTGATTTTCCTTACACCTATTAAGAATACAGAAGGAAAGCAAAATGAGGAGTGCTTAACTTCTGTTCGGCAAATCAAGTCAGGCTTTATGCAGGCAATCAAATTTCTGTCAATGCATAAGTCCTAATTAGGTCAAATTGCTACCTGGATTTTCCAGGAAAAAAGTCAAAAAAATATCCAAAATACAGGAGTTATTCTAAATGAAATGTAATTTGAATATTTTATTATTGTTATTAAGTTTGCTATGTTCTGTTGGCACTTCTATTAATGCTGCTGTTGCCCAAGAGACTAGTAGCACTACCTTATCAACTCAATTGAGCGCTCAACGAGAAAACAGCAATATTTTATTAGCACAAATAGGGACAGAAGAACAAGAAATTCAAGCTTTTTTCAATAGCAAATACGACTACTGGGATGCTCGTGTTTTAGCAGATTACTGGGGACAGTCGGTGAGCGATGCCAAGGCTCGAATCGGCAGAAAGATTCTTTGGGGCCCAGAAAATGTTGCCATCCTAAACCAGTTTCTTGTAGATGCAAGGGTGAACGCTTTACAGTCGGTGAAACCAGCGAAAAACCCTAGCTCCTACAAATTTTTTAGAGAGTCAAACTATTCCTATGATGATGCAAGAACACTTGCTAGATTTTGGGGCGATCGCTCACCGATGGATGCCAAACTACGCATTGAGCGCAACTTAATTTTGGGCAATAACGAGATGATTGAACAAGCGTTGCGATATTCTCGCCGTTAGATCTAGCAAGTGCAGGGTGGATGTTATTACAAAACACTTATGTCTTTGAACTGGAAAATTGGCTTTGAAATTGAACTGATGTCACCTCGGGGACTCAGCAGACAGGACTTAGCAGAGTTAATAGCCCAACAACATGATGCACAAGTGCGTCGTGTCTTTCATCCCCAGTCTGAACCAAGTCAGGTTCCGGGAACTCCTTTGTTCCAAAATCTCACTTTGGGGTTTGAGGTTATTGATCAACAGGGGCGTTTGATTGCAAGATGTGTCGATGATCTCACCCTTCAGGACGACTTGGACAAAACTCAAAAACCCAAACCAGGATGGTATCGAATTGTTAGCGATGATACCAGACTTCTGCAACTGGTGAACAGCCAAGCTAACCCTGCTGATTCCCTTACTACAGTCCTCAAGCCAATTGCTAGTTTATTTTCTACCCATGCGGAAGCAGGACCAGGGGGGATGGTGCGTGTTGCTGATAATACAGGCAATCCAATTGCGATAGCGAAGCGCTGCTGCAAAGCGCAGATCGCCGCACCCTTACCGGGTGAACGAGAACGTCCTTGTGAGTTAATTACCCCACCTATTGATACCAATCATGGCGAGCGCCTGGAGGTTCTCTTATCAGCAGCGCGTGCTATTGGCTTCACAATTCCCGCTGAAGGTGCAACCCACCTGCACTTCGATGGTATCGCCTTATGTTCTGCTAGAGTTTTCGCTAATCTAGTGAATCTCTTATGGACACATGGAGAAAATTTAAAACGATTGGTGGGAACTAACTCTAGATGCAGACGTTTGGGAATGTGGGACGAGGAGTTGTTGGTATTGATCAACGAATCGGATTTTTGCGATCTATCGTGGTTTGATGCTAAAGCACGTCTTGCCAAACTTGAATTAACAAAATATTGTGACTTTAACCTCAAAAACCTAATTCATCCTATTCCTGATAAATTTACCTTTGAAGCTCGTATTTTCCCTTCATTTTTGCACACACAACCTCTTATCGAAGTAGCGGCGTTGATGGAAGCAATCCTACGTTATGCAGCAACGGCATCTAACATATCACCCACCGCACCCTTGGAATGGAAATTAGAATCTGTGCAGGAGTTTCTCAAAGCACTCCCAATAAATGAACATTTTCGCTCTGTTTGGTTGTCTCGTGCTGCTAGCGTTGCCTAATTTTCCGAATAAATAGATAGGCGCAACGCAAATAAATTTATAGCGCTTCTCATCTGAATGAAGTACTAATTTATCTGTGTCCATCTGTGTCCATCTGTGTCCATCTGTGGTTCATTATTTCTTTGTGTACCTCACTGCGGGTTCTTACCGCTATATCTATGTGTCACATATGGCGATCGCCTCCGGCAGTGCGCTCCCTTGCGATCGCCCACTGCACCTATTGCTCAAAACAGTTACCGATTACCCATTGCAAATGAATCTTGTTTTCTTAAGCTTTGAATTGTGGCAATTGTATGCTGTGCCACCTTGTCAATTTCCTCAGCAGTATTGAAGCGCCCTATACCAAAGCGTATTGACGCATAAGCTAGCTGTTCCGTGTGTCCCAGTGCTGTGAGAACATGGGAAGGGGCAGTTGTTGCCGAAGAGCAAGCAGATCCAGAAGACACCGCCATCACTGGTTGCAACCCTAACAGCAGTGCAGAACCATCTACCCCTTCAACACTAATATTTAGATTTCCCGGTAATCGCTGAGTGGGATGTCCATTGAGATGAATTCCCTCAACCTGAGAAAGTTGTTCCCACAATCTTTGTCTAAGCTGTGTGAGGCGTTCGGTTTCTGCCACTTGTTCTTGTAAAGCAATCTCCACCGCCTTACCAAATCCTACGATTTGCGGTGTATACAAAGTACCAGAACGCATTCCCCGTTCATGTCCACCACCATGCTGCTGCGGAGCAAGTTGCACTCTAGGATTACGACGGCGAACGTACAGCGCACCAATCCCCTTGGCACCGTAGACTTTATGTGCTGTTAGCGACATTAAATCAATTTTCAGCGCCTGCACGTCTAGGGGTATTTTACCAATAGCTTGTGCTGCATCGGTATGGAAAAGGACATTACGTTCCCGGCACATTGCGCCAATTTCTGCCAATGGCTGCAACACACCAATTTCGTTATTAGCAGCCATCACCGAAACCAGAATAGTCTCGGGACGGAAAGCTTTTTCCAACTCAGTTAAATCAATCAATCCATCTTTTTGGACTGAAAGGAATGTAATTTCAAAACCAAGGGTTTTAAGATACTTGCAAGGGTCAAGAACTGCGCTATGTTCAGTAGCAACAGTAATAATATGCTGTCCTTTTTGAAAATAGGCTTCAGCAACACCTTTGATAGCTAAATTATTCGCTTCTGTCGCGCCACTGGTAAAAACAATTTCTTCTGGCGTTGCGTTAATTGCTGCTGCCAAAATTTCCCGCGTTTGTTTCACAGCAGCTTCCGCTTCCCAACCGTAAACATGACTGATACTGGAGGGGTTGCCAAAGTGTTCAGTGAAGAAGGGTAGCATAGCAGCAAGTACCCGTTCATCCACAGGTGTAGTAGCTTGGCAATCTAGGTAGATAGGACGTTGAGACATAGCTATTGGCTGATAATTGTACCCAGTATTTTTAATACAGCAAGCACTTGATATAATTCATTTCCTCGTCTTAACAGAGTGAATTCATCAGATAAAGCGTACTTTGGTTTATCTTGCTGAGTCAGTTTCAGGAAAATAAAATGGCTACCATTCGATACTAATCCAAATACAGGTTTTTCTGGATTAGGATTTGCCAGCATATAAGCTAATCCCTGGGGTATTGCTTCTAAAAGAGAAAAACTAGCCCTTTTGGATTCAATAACCAACAACCACAACTGCTCTTGCAAAACTAAAACATCTATTCGCCCTCTAATAATTTCTTCTTCATCCTCCAAGGCAATTTCTATAGATTCTTCGGTAGCAATAAAAAAAGGTTCACTATAAAACCCTGCTAAATCTAATAAAGGAGACAACACTACCATTTTTACCGCATCCTCTAAGATTGGTAGGCGTTTAACTAATCTGAGGAAGTTGGTTTTAACTCTGTCTAAATATTGCTTTTCTAAAACTGTGATTTCAGGTAAACCCTCAAACCACTCTGTAAAAAATTCCTCATTCTCCGCTACTTGCAAACCAAATCTTTCTTCTAAATAGCTAAGAGAGACATTTTGAGCCTGGATGACTTGAACCATCGTTCAATAAACAGAAGTGATATTAACCATTGTATGGTGAAAATTTCCTAACAAATGGTGAAATGGTAGGTGGTGCAATAGATACGCCATAATTAGGAAATTAGCCTGGGCCGGCAAGCTTTATTTGTAAACCTGGGGCTTTACTCGTGTGGCTATTTTAACCTGCTATTTTGACGCAAAATGACTAAAGATATGCAACGGGACTTTGCCAACCGCGATGAGTTGGTAGCCTACCTCCGCGAACAATTCCCCAAAGCCGCAGGACGCGATGATCACATCAGCGAAACCGTAGGTGGACGCAAAGCCGCTGAGGCAGTACTGCAAAAAGTAGACTTGGTACGCTACGCAAAAACACGTAACTTTTTCACAGGTGCTGTAACGCGGCTTTCTCCTTACATTCGCTACGGCGTTCTCAGCTTGCGCGAAATTCGAGATTACGTTCTTGGGCACGTCAAGTCCCAAGATGATGCAACGAAACTCATTAACGAGTTGGGTTGGCGTGACTACTGGCAGCGGCTATATGTCAAGCTAGGTGATCGTATTTGGAAAGACCAAGAGGATTACAAAACTGGGTACACCGTCGCTGAATATGCACCTGAGTTACCAGATGACATCAAACAAGGAACCACAGGACGCGTTTGCATCGACAGCTTCAGCTATGACTTACGAGAAATTGGCTACCTGCACAACCATGCACGGATGTGGATAGCAGCATACATTGTCCATTGGCGGCGCATTCGTTGGCAAGCGGGAGCAAAGTGGTTTCTCGAACACCTTTTAGACGGTGATCCGGCAAGCAATAATATGTCATGGCAGTGGGTAGCCAGCACCTTTAGCCACAAACCTTATTTTTTCAACCGCGAAAACTTAGAACGCTATACCGAAGGCGTTTATTGCCGAAAATGTCCCTTGTATGGTAAGTGTGACTTTGAAGGAAGTTATGAAGAACTAGAAGCGCGCCTTTTTCCTAAAGGGGAATTTACCAAACAATCCAATAGCCAAAGTTGGCAGAAAGGGAAGAAAGGCAAAAGGTAAAACGAAACTCAACCGGAAATATGCAATTTGAATGTGTTTTAGTTTATTAGAGTTTATGTTGACTAACCTGACTCAGCACAATGCAGCTAAAGCTAAAGGGTAAACAGTTCCAACAGTTAAAAGAAGCACTACTCAGTGCGTTTCCTAATCCACCAAAATTGGAACACATGGTTCGCTGCGGATTAGATCAGAATCTGGACGCGATCGCAACAGGTAACCATAATGACGTTGTATTTGAACTGATTAAATGGGCTGAAACTAATGGAAGTCTGGAAAATCTGCTAATTGCTGCACGTAATAAAGATTGTGACGGTAATCCCGGTAATCCGGAGTTGAAGAGAATTTATGAAGAACTATTGCCAGGGCAAGCTACAACAAAACAGCCCTATGAATGGCTGCATCCTTCCAACTTTGACTTGAACGATTTAATTAAAGACTGTTTCAATGAATTAGATGATCGGCAGGGACTTATTGGGTTAGCTGTGCCCTATTACAAACATGATTTTCCAGTATACTTCTGTGAGCGTTTGAAAGACAGACTCAATAAAAGTCACATCACAATTATAAGAACCACTGCGCTAAAACCTCAATTCACTTCTGTAGACACAGTAGTAAAAAAAATAAAAGATAACAAAAATAACCTACAAAAGAGTGATGTTATTTGTCGTATCCTTGTTGATGATCCTTATAACCAAAATACAAGTATTACTGACGACTTCTGGCAGAAGATATATGCTGAATTTAAAGATAATAATATTGAACACCGCTTAATCGTAATTATGTTTGGTAGTGAAAATAGTATTTTCCCAGAAGGCGTAAATAAGCTAAAGCCTCCACAATTTACAAGAGCAGATGCAAATGATTGGGTTCTTAATGTAACACGTCCTCTTAAATGGACACAAAATTGTCAACAGAAATGGAAGGAAATGATGATTAATAACTGTCTAGAAGACCACAATGATTCTCAAAACAGACTTCTGAATATCGGATATGTGTATGAACATTTAAACTATACTATTGACCTTTTAAAACAAAAACCTTCAGAAGAAGAGTTTCTCAAGGAACTTCAGCAAAGGATTCAGGCTTATGTCTAAACGCTCTATTGACATATCTACCAGCTTCTCTACAATCGCTTACGAATCCTTGCCCGAATCTCGTGAAATCGAAACTCTGGAAGTAACCGTATCTCAGAAAGACCCTACACAAAAAAGAATAACAATAAGAGACGAGAAGGAACCTTACTTACCTGATGATAAGTTAGTTGAAGCCGTTAATCTGGCGATCGCCCTAGGTCGTCCTTTACTGTTACAAGGCGAACCAGGTTGTGGGAAAACACGGTTAGCTTACGCTGTTGCTTATGCGTTGGGTTTGCCTTTGGAAGTCAGCTATATCAAATCCACCAGCCGTGCCCAAGATTTACTTTACACTTATGACGCTGTCAATCGCCTTTATGATGCTCAGTTAGGGGCTGAAGGAGAACGTAGTCGAGACATTCGCAATTATATTAGTTTAGGTCCTTTAGGAAAAGCGATCGCCCGCGCTCAATATGGGCGTCGTTCTGTGGTGCTAATTGACGAAATCGACAAAGCAGATCTCGACTTTCCCAACGATTTGTTATGGGAGTTGGATCGGTTGGAGTTCCGCGTAACTGAAGCTCCAGATATATATTACGCTGTTGGCGACAACCCAGTATTACGCCCAATTGTGTTTGTCACGCACAATGAAGAAAAAGCATTACCGACTGCGTTTCTGCGTCGATGCATTTTTCACTACGTGGAATTTCCGCCAACACAGGAGGATTTGCAACAGGTTTTAGCAACTCACCAGATTCCTAACCAAAAATTGAGTAAAAAAGCTATCGAAGTTTTGTTAGAACTTCGCAAACTCGACCTCAGCAAACGACCGGGTTTGAGTGAACTGCTGGACTGGGTGGGTTATCTCGAAGCGGTAAAAACTCCAGTAGAGAAACTTGACGAATTGCCATATTTGGGAGCGTTGCTCAAACAAGAGAGCGATCGCCAACGTGCAATGGAGGCATTTGGCAAGCAGTGAAGCCACCCAAGTTACCCGCGTTTCTCTGGGAGTTATTTCAAAAGCTGCGTCGTCGTGGGTTTCCATTGACACCAGATGACTATGAAACGCTGCGACAGTCCTTGCAGGCTGGCTTCGGCTGGTCATCAAAAGAAGCACTGCGGGATCTGTGCAATTCTCTGTGGGCAAAGTCGCGCCAGGAACAGGAAATTCTCACTGCCCTGTTTAACCAACTTGCACCAAAGAACGAAAATTGGCAATTGTTTTTGCAAGCGGAAAAAGATTTTGATGCTGATACTACAGACTCATCAAAAAAAGAGCAGCATCGGGATGTTCAGGAGCATCAGGAGCATGAGGAGATTGTAACCGAATCTGGTAGCGGCTTACCTCCGATTTCCTTGAAGGATGTGCAACTTTCTGAACGTCGGTTTATCTTCGTACCGCAGTTCCCATTAACTTATCGAGAAGTAGCTCAAACTTGGCGGCGCTTACGCCGTCCCGTACGGGTAGGACCACCAACAGAACTGGATGTGGAACTCACAATCGCACGTCGTTGTCAACAGGGAATTGCAGCTTCTGTTGTGTTGAAACCGAGACGCCGCAACGTTGCGCGGTTACTTTTGCTTGTGGATCGTCAGGGTTCCATGACTGCTTTCCATCGCTTTTGTGAAGAAGTTTGCACAGCAATTCAACAAGCAGGAAGATTGGAAGAGACAGCAATTTATTACTTTCACAACGTTCCTGCTGAAGGAGCCGATGAGCAGGTGCTAGAACGTCTCAGTAAGGAACTCTTTCCAGTTCTTGATGAAATTTTGCCCCAGATAACACCCCTCAAAACAGGTTATCTCTACGAAGATTCTGATTTGCTCTCTCCTATTGGGTTGGAGGAAGTTCTCCAGAAATATGCCGCCGATGCATTCGTAGTGATGATAAGTGATGCTGGTGCTGTGCGTAAATTTTACAACGTCGTACGTCTATTAGATACCATCTCTTTTATCAAAGCACTCCGCGCTTATACTTTAAACTATGTTTGGCTGAATCCCCTGCCTAAGTCATATTGGAAAGATAATACCGCCGCCCAGATTGCACGCCATGTGCCGATGTTTCCTTTGAATCGGGAGGGCATCCAGCAGGCGGTGAATGTGCTACGCGGACATCAATATATAATTGAGAAGCCACTATAAGAGTTAATTTATAAAGTAAATCTTAAGTAGGGTGCGTTACGGCTTCAGCCTAAGAGGATGTCTGAGAAGTCAAAAATGTCATGCTGAACGGAGCGACAGCGCAGTGAAGCATCTCACCAATCCATGGTGAATAGGGATTCTTCGCTCCACTTCGTTACGCTCAGAATGACAAAATATACCTTATCCAATCTTTTCAGACATCCTCTAACGCACCATGTTATGTGACGGTGCGTTAGGCGCTTTGAACATATTTTTCGTTACAAATCATATTGAAAGGGTGCGCCTAACACACCCTACAAGAATTTTATTTTTACTTTATAAATGACCTTTAACTGCCACCATGTCTAGCAAACTTGTAGAGCGACGTTTGAATGACTTTAAGCGTAGATGTGGTAAGGATGGAGATGCAGCCTTGCAACTGGCGTATCACGCTGCAATGCCCGTTGCCTTAAATCCTGAGTTGCTGCACTTTCTGCGAATTAACTTTTTTCTCGATCCACCTGAGCAACTTCCTTACACCGTCGAGTTTGAGTTTCTCAGTTCTGGGCTGTGTCGTGAAATTGACGCAGAACTGTATGAAATCGAGCCAGAAATTCGTAGTGAGTTGTTGCAGAAGTTGATGAACAGGACAGATGCTTCACAACGAATTCGAGATATTGCTACGCTGCTTTGGCAGTATGTCGAATATCATTCACCTTGGGCAGATCGAGTTGAATTAGAACGGGCGCAACAACTGATTGCATTGAATTTTCTAGATCCGGCAAAGGCAAAACAGTGGTTGGATGACGCAGAAGCTAATAGTAGCTTAGGGAGAGGGGAGCGGGAATGGTTTGTAGCAATGCGTCAGGAAATTGAAGAGCTTCCTGATATCTCTACCCTATTGGCAGAGAAACAAAGTCAGCAAACTCTTCCTTCAGAAAAAGGCGTAGACTACACACGGCTGCGAGATTTGCTAGCTGCTGGGAAGTGGAAAGAAGCGGATAAGGAAACTCTAGCAGTTATGCTCAAAGCATCTGGTAGAGAAAAACAACGTTGGCGTTGGCTTGATATCGAATCTATCGAAAATTTTCCCTGCACTGACTTACGCACCATCGACCAACTTTGGGTAAAATACAGCAATGGGCGCTTTGGCTTTAGCGTCCAAAAGCGCATTTGGGAAAGTGTTGCTGGCAAACCAGACGCATGGGCGATCGAGATCTGGGGGAAGTTTGGCGATCGCGTTGGCTGGCGTCGTTTCGGGCGAAATTTTTGGCAGGATCACAGTGACGGTCATCTCCCGTTTTCCCCGGCCGGTGCTGGATGGGACAAGGATCTTGGCGAGCGTGTTGTGCGGCTGGTGTTGCTCTTACGACGCATCCAGACTTGTAAAGTGTAACCTATAAAGCTTCCTGAGAATTATTAAGATTTGCAACCGAGGTGGATTTGACGAAACCTTGCGCTTTCTGGCTTTCCGATACCTGGCACCGCGTGGGATAGCAATTTGCCTGGGTGAATTTTTGAGCGACGGCATGAACTTCTGTTTCTGACACTTCCCACTCTGCCCAAGGTAAACGCATCTGTCCTGGCGATGATTTTTTCGGCTTCCCCTTCATCACCATTCCCGCCAACAAACGACTTCCCCAATAATTTCTTTTCTCTGGCTTCGGTTGGGGGCGATACTTTTGGGAGCATCCCAATTTTTGAAAAATATGTTTGTCATTCTGAGCGTAACGAAGTGGAGCGAAGAATCTCAAGTCGCGAACTAGGCTTGAGATGCTTCATTTCGCTATCGCTCCATCCAGCATGACAGTCAATTTAAATTGGGATGCTCCCATACTTTTACTAAGGAGAGGGATGCCCGATAGGGCAGGGTGAGGTGATATGTATGAATGTAATTTATTATGATTTAATGCCATTTTTGGATTTGCAGACAATATTTATATGCCAGAAATATTAAAGACTCAAGAACAACCTAAAAGCGAAGAATTCGATGTATTCCTCGCACACAACACTGCAGACAAGCCAGAAGTGAGAGCGATTGCTAATCAGCTCAAGGAACGCGGTATTAAGGTGTGGCTCGATGAAGAGCAAATTCCACCAGGAAGATCATTTCAAGACGAAATCCAAAAGGCAATTCCACTCGTTAAATCTGCTGCCATCTTTATCGGTTTGAAAGGATTAGGAAAGTGGCAGACAATGGAAGTGCGCTCATTAACGACAAGGTGTGTCGAAAAGGGTATTCCTTTGATTCCTATTCTGCTTCCTGGTGTGAATCAATTCCCTGAAAAACTGGTATTTCTGAAAGAGTATACAAGGGTAGATTTTTCTCAAAGTATTGATGATGTTCAAGCCTTGAAGAATTTGGTGTGGGGTATTACCGCAACTCAATCATCACCCCAACAAAAGCCAACTGAACTATGGTTCAATGGCGAACGATCGCAGCAGTTCCAAAAAGCGCTTCTGAGTGCATTTCCTACGACAGCAAAACTCAAACAGATGGTTCGCTTCCGGTTAGATGAGAATTTGGAGGCGATCGCAGGAGGTGCAAACCACTCAGAAGTCGTATTCAACCTGATAGAATGGGCTAAAGCTGAGGGAAAACCGGAAGAGCTACTCATTGCTGCTCGTAAAGACAATCCTGGTAACCCAGCTTTACGCAAGTTTGACGAACAGATACGAAATAGCTGATGAGCCAACCAATTATCTGGATACACGGCGACTGTCTGAGTCCCCGAAACCCCGCACTACAAGAATACCCCGACGCACCCGCCATCTGGGTTTGGAATGATGCTTTAATTGAAGAATGGCAACTCAGCCTCAAACGCCTCACCTTTATCTACGAATGCTTGCTAGAGTTACCCGTTGTCATTCGTCGTGGCGATGTGGCGAAAGAAGTCTTAGCCTTTGCCAAAGAGCATAATGCCAACAAAGTCGTCACAGCAAACAGTCCCAGTCCCCGGTTTGATGCTATCTGCGACGAAATTGAGCGTTCTGTGGAACTAGAAGTCTTTGAGGTAGAACCGTTTTTTGACTACGACGGTTATATTGACCTCAAGCGCTTCTCCCGCTACTGGAAAGTGGCGGAAAAGTATGTGTTTGATTAGATTTTATTGACAAATGTCTGACAAGGAGTGCATAAACCAAATTAAAGTTTTAACAGTTGGGCTTTGCTTAAACACGCGTCCTGTTGAACTCCACCCATTCTCTCTTTATTTACCTATTTTTATTTAATTGATACTGTGGTCAATCACCACATCTAAAAACTTGTACCTTGTATTCTCTGGCAAAGAGCTACCTACTGTTTCATCCAACGATGCAGTATTGGGATTTACACACATTGAACTTGCATATAAATTTTTAGTGTGAACAAAAACAACAATTGCTACCAAAGTTATTGATACAGAAGTAAGGTATATGAATTTCATGTTCAAACCTCTAGAAAACATCAGGAATGTCTTTTGAAGCGAATAGTGCACCTTGTATAAATTATGTTTCAGCTAATGTTACTATAGGTTTTCTCCACAATTTAAGATGGATATTGCTAAGCATACATCATCCTATGAGAGCACCCAGAAAAAATTTTCAATGCGGAGATTTGAGCAACAGAAGTAACTCATAGCTATTTGTAAAGTAACTAATCAAATCTAATGAAGCTAGAGATAAAAGTCATGAATTTGACATGACTTTAGTCATATATTGATAATGAGACAGTGTTGTGATGAGTCAGTGGGTGAAATTAAACATAAAATACGCTCTTGGTTCGTAGTAAGCGCTGTCTTCGCTCAAAGCAACGATTTTAAGGGAAGACAGCCATTACTACATTTAAGACCGTTTATTTACACCTACCTACTTATGTTCACTCGATATAACAGATAAGCTTTAACTGAATCGCCGTAAGTCCCGCGCTATAACGGTACTCCGTTTAGCGTCGGGATTGAAGAAGGCGGGAGATGATGAAAACACCTCCGACCAATAATAACCAAGGGTTATTGAGGGAGTGGGGTGATTCGACGTTTCGCACTCTCGGTGGAACACTCAACAAGCAAACATTGTCTATACTAGTAATGCCCGTAGCAATTAAGTTGCTCTCGTGAGGCGACATTGGTGCCGACCATCCACTTGACACAAACGAACTGCGCTCAACAGGTGAACAGTGCAAACGTTGGGAAACGGAATTAGACATAGAATACGCTCCGTAATTCGCTACATATATAGACTCCGTGGGATGTCAGGAGTCTCTAAACTGCCTGTGGAGGTATCGTTCTCGGGGACAAGCATTCGCTCGTATTGTAAGTCTAGATGCGACCAATGAAGCAGGAAATTTCTTCGGGGCGACTTGGAGAAGCCCACACTGTAACGGTACTCCGTGAGCGTGGTGGGAGTACGTCACTAACAACCTATGGTCTTTCTCCTGATCGGGCTAGTGGCTTTTTTCTCACCATGTCTACATACTTGGTAGCTTAGCCTGCGTTTATTGCGGCGTTCAGGGTATAATTTAGCGTATATTATGACACTCTATATCTCAAGCTTCCAGTAGTATTCAATGTTAGGTTGCCGATTAATTTTGTTTACTGTCAGCTTGCCAGCTTTGAAGCCATGCTTCTCATAAAATACGCAAGCTCGTGTATTTTGTTGCAATGTTTGTAGCGTTAGTCCTTCTGGACAAATTTTTTTAGCTTTGTTAAGTAAGGCTGAACCAATACCACAGTTGTGATCTTCAGGATTTACAAAAATCTGTGATAAATACTGTTCTTCTTTTATCACTACGACAAAGCCCACAATATAATGTTCAACTTCGCAAACCCAAACTTCTCCTTTGACAGCAAGATCATCACGAAAGCGAGATTTCCATGCAGAATATGGCTGTGGATGTTGAATGTTAGGAAATGTCTGGTGCCAAATTCGATACCAAAGCTGAACAATCTCTTCTAAATCATCTGAGTCGTAGAGTCGAATTTTCACGACGTTAAGTCAACATTTTGAATATGAAATCACAGATAAACACAGAGCCACACAGATAAATTATCTATGCTTATCTGCGTGTATCTGCGGTTCCAAATACTCTTCCCGTCAACAGGGAAGGGGATGGAGTTACTGCGGATCCAAACGCAGCACCGCCATAAACGCTTCTTGCGGTACATCCACTGTACCTACAGATTTCATCCGCTTCTTACCTTTTGCCTGCTTTTGCAAGAGTTTCTTCTTCCGGCTAATGTCACCGCCGTAGCACTTGGCAAGCACATCTTTTCGTAAAGCTGGGATATGTTCACTGGCAATGACTTTACTGCCAATCGATGCTTGGATGGGCACTTTGAATTGATGGCGGGGAATCAATTCTTTTAGCTTTTCAGCCATTGACCGCCCGACGTTGTATGCTTTATCTCTGTGGACAATCATCGCCAAGGAATCCACTGGATCACCATTGATCATAATATCAAGCTTCACAAGCGGATTTTCTCGGTAGCCAATCAGTTGATATTCCATGCTGGCATATCCTCGAGAGCGGGATTTCATTTGGTCAAAAAAGTCCGTAACAACTTCTGCCAAGGGCAACTCGTAAGTGAGTGTGGTGCGTCCTTGAGTGAGATATTTCATGTCTTTGAAGACACCACGCCGATTTTGCGCCAACTCCATCAAAGTGCCGACGTAAGTTTCTGGCGTAATCATATCTACTTTGACGTAGGGTTCTTCAATTTTTTCTCGTTCGTTAGGAGAAGGTAAGTGACTGGGGTTGTCGATGTACAGTTCTTCACCTTTGAGGGTGATCACTTTATAAACCACTGAGGGGGCGGTAATGATTAAATCCAAGTCGTACTCTCGTTCTAGGCGTTCTTGCACAATTTCCATGTGCAGCAAACCTAAGAAACCACAGCGGAAGCCAAAACCCATCGCGCTAGATGTTTCTGGTTCAAAGTGTAGTGCCGCATCGTTGAGTTTCAGCTTATTTAAGGCTTCGCGCAAGTCTTCAAATTGGTCAGCATCAATGGGGAACATCCCACAGAATACCATTGGGTTAGCTTCTGTGTAGCCAGGCAAAGCTTCAGTAGATTTGGCGTTGGCTTGAGTGATTGTGTCTCCCACCCGTGCATCAGCCACAGCTTTAATTGCTGCAGCTAAATAACCTACTTCCCCAGCGTGCAGTTCTTGCACTTGCTTTTGGGTGGGAGAAAGCACTCCTAACTCATCAATTTCGTATTCTTTGCCAGACGCCATCAGGTAGATGCGATCGCCTTTCTTCACTGTGCCATCCATCACCCGGAAATAAACAATCACTCCCCGGTAGCTGTCGTAGTAGCTATCAAAAATTAATGCTCTTAATCGGTCATTCACCGTGTTTTGTGGCGGTGGTACACGCTCAACAATGGTTTCTAAAATCTCGTCAATGCCTATACCCTCTTTGGCAGAGGCAAGAATCGCACCACTGCAATCTAAACCAATAATTTCTTCAATTTCGCTGATCACTCTGTGTGGTTCTGCTCCAGGCAAGTCGATTTTATTCAAAACTGGAATAATTTCCAAGTTATGCTCTAGAGCTAAATAGACATTTGCCAGGGTTTGCGCTTCCACTCCCTGCGAAGCGTCTACTACCAACAGCGCACCTTCGCAAGCAGCAAGACTGCGCGACACTTCATACGAAAAATCCACATGCCCTGGAGTGTCAATTAAATTCAGTACATACTCCTGACCATCTTTTGCCTTATAATTCATCCGGGCAGCTTGCAGCTTAATGGTAATGCCGCGCTCCCGTTCCAGATCCATGTTATCGAGAAATTGTTCCTTCATCTCCCGCTTGTCCACAGTGCCTGTCACTTGCAGCAAGCGGTCTGCTAGAGTAGATTTCCCATGATCAATGTGAGCAATAATACAAAAATTACGAATGCGAGCTGCGGGAACGTCAGTCATATACTTCTTTGCTTTAGCGGCAACGAGGGATAAAAGAGCAATATACTTAACGTATTTTAATGCTTTCTTAGGTGAGACGGTGCTATTGCAAGGGGAAACGAGGGGACAAGAGAACAACAAGCATAACTCAAAAATCAAAATTATTGCCTCAGGACGAGGGGACAAGAATCATAATTAATGACTAATGACTATTGACTATTGACTATTGACTACTGACAAATGAATATTGACTTGTGGACTTTCAAGAAGATATGAGCGCGAGCCGTGTTTCCTGGCTGGCTTAAAACCAGAGGGTTTCCAAAACGAACGCGAGGTTTTATGAAGGTCTATCCATAGCTTCTAGTATTCATCAGTTAGAGGCGTACAATAAACAACAAGAAGTGCATTCATACGGACTTATGGTCGATTGCAAGCCGCAACAGCCCTGCTGTGTGAATAGAGCTACTTTACAAAGCCTTGGAAAAAACAAATTCAGAGTTATCACCCTATGAATATGAAAGAGAAAGCTACCGATGCGGAACAAAGACTTGCCGATAAGGTAGAGATTGCTATTCGCCTAGACTCCGAGTTACTAGAACAAATTCAGCATCTCACGAATGACCCCAGCAAAGTGATTGAGGTGGCGATCCGCCAGTGGTTGAGGGGTGAAACCCCAAGAGATGATGAACTGACGCGCAACCCTGTGCGTAAACCTTTACCACCTCGAGGGGAATGGAACGATTAAACTCAAAAAAAATCTCAAAAAAAGCTAAAAAGTAAGATATATATGGAGGATTAAAAAATGTAAAATTTCCGATGCTAGACTTTAGAACAACCAAAAATCGCCGCTCAAGTATGCTAAATGTGAAAAATTTATGCCAAACTTTCAGCAGCGAATAGCAAAGCTTTTTTGGGGTGCCATTTACTTATCCAACTCGAGTCATGAGTATTACTGCTAACTCCCAAAGGTCGAACATATTGTCAAAAAATCTAGAAGATATTACCAGTAACACTAATGGCTCATGGGCAAATTTAGGAGCCGAGTTGGTGTACACGCAAGATGGTACAGGGCACTACCTGACTTTCTGGTGGAAACACAGCGAATGCTTAGGGTTAAACCCACAGCAGATCGTTGCAGACCAAAGCGGCAAAGAATGTGCCTTCTCTCCAGTGGATCAGGTAGCATATTTGTGTATGCTGCAGCAAGTTTTAACAACTTTGATGCCGCAAAGGTATCAGTGCTGGTTTAGCTACAACCAGCAGTTGTTTGAGTTGGAGTTGGTGATCAGTCCAATCATGCCCTCGTTGGCAAGCACCCCAACAACAGTTTTAGTCATGGGACGGCTGCTGCAAACAGCACTCAGCAAAGAAGAAAACTTGGGTTCTCAAACACCCGTACAACAAGCAGCGAGACATTCACCGCGCCACCATAACCTGATCAACCAAATTACCAGAAATATCCGGCGGACATTGGATCTGGATATTATTTGGCAACAAACGGTGGATAGTTTGGGGGAAGCGCTGCAAGTGGAACGCTGCATCATTTGTCCCTACCAATCATCTAGCACGAAAGTGCAGGTGATAGCAGAGTACTGCCAACCAAATCTAGGTTCTATGCTTGGCTTGGAAATAGATATGCCTTCTGAGCCGGGCTTTGCCCAAGCATTGGCAACTTTACAACCTATTGTAGTAGAAAAGCCACAACATCCTCTGTTTAACCAGCAGAGAATGTTAGTGGTGACGACTTGCTACCAAGACCAGCCAAATGGATTAATTGCTGTCACCTTGAGCAAAATATGCTCCCAGATCACCCCAGAGGAACTTGAACTGGCAAAAGAAGTGGCAGATCAGCTAGGAACAGCGATCGCCCACGCAACCTTATACAAAGAATTAGAACAAGCACGTCAACAAGCCGAACAAGCCACCCGCCGCATTAGAGAATTTCTCGCCAATGTCACCCATGAACTGAGAACGCCACTCAACGGCATCATCGGATTTTTAAAGTTGATTCTGGAGGGCATGGCAGACGATCCAGAGGAACAAACGCAGTTTCTGCAAGAAGCTCACAAATCATCAATTTACCTGCTTGATATTATCAACGATATGTTGGACATTGCCAGAATAGAAGCAGGCAAAATGGAACTAGAATTGCGCTCGATCACGTTAGATGAGCTATTTAGTGATTTAGAAAGCTTTATGGGACCTCAGGCAGAGGGGAGAAACCTCAGCTTCCGAATACAAATGCCTCCTACCTCTGATGAAATTATCGTCTATGGTGATTACCAGCGCCTGAAGCAAGTGATGTTAAATCTGGTTGGCAATGCAATTAAATTCACTCATGAAGGCGGTATAACGATCAGTGCCGATGTCGTTCGCAAAAAAGTGACATTTCAAGACCAACAATTTCCAGGCATGGTGAGAGTGCGTGTTGCCGACACAGGTATTGGTGTTTCTCTAGACAAACAGGACAAACTGTTTCAATTATTTAGTCAGGTAGATAGCTCCCGCACTCGCCAGTACGGCGGAACAGGCTTAGGACTGGCAATATCCCAAAAGCTAGTAGAGGCGATGGGAGGTGAGGTGAATTTTTACAGCTTGGGTGAAGGGCTAGGATCAACAGTCACATTCACTGTACCACTCTATCAACAACCAGTTATGGTTTCATCCTTAGAGAGCGATTCACAAGATTAGTTCAAAAGACGCACCATGCATGACGCGTCTCTACTTTAGACTAAACTGAAAAAGGTGAAGTCAAAGTGGTTATATGACACATCCAACAACAGCCCGTCAATTATTCCAAACCGCTTACGAAAGTCGTTACACTTGGGATGAAAACTTTCCTGGCTACAGTGCAGATGTGCAACTTGTTCAGGAAGATGAAGTCCACACAGGTAAGATTCGCATAAACGGCGACTTAAGCGTAGAAGTTACGGGTGTTGCAGATGAGCAAGTGGAAGAAGGTATTTATACTCAATTGCGAGATATAGTCACTCACCGTAAACGCACAAGCTTTGAGGAGTCTCATGGAAAGCACGAGTTTACCCTTGGTGAACAAGACGCAAACGGCGCAATAGAAATCCTGGTGAACGGTGACTCTATGGGTTCAAATTATAAAGTCCGGGGCAAGGAAATTTCCCAGGTAAGTCGGGTCATGGGTCGCATGGGTTTTATCATTGATACCCATGAAAGCTTGGACACAGGTTCTGGCTACATTGCAACTCGCTATGATGCGATTTTCCGCAACTCCAAAACCAATGAAGTCACCAGCATTCTCAAATTTGAAGATTCTTATGAGAAAATTGCCGAGTATTATGTGATGACTAAGCAAGTTGTGCAAGAGTATAAAGATGGCACTCGCACGACAACTGAGTTCAGTTACCTCAATCTTAAGCTACTAGAACCAGCAGCTGTTTAGTCACCAGTCATGAGTCATGACTTATTGATGACTCACAAAAGACTAACGATAGAGAACAAGAAGTCATCAAGCTGGAATTAGATCTAGGATTGGTTTAAGAACACTGGAAAATAATAATTTTGGGAAGAGGTCTACAACTATGGAACTTACAATTGACAATGTCGAAACAGTTTTGGATGAAATGCGCCCATATCTCATATCTGATGGCGGCAATGTGGAAGTCGTAGAACTTGATGGTCCGATTGTCAAACTGCGGTTGCAAGGTGCTTGCGGTTCTTGCCCCAGTTCCACAATGACTTTAAGAATGGGCATTGAGCGCCGCCTCAGGGAAATGATTCCCGAAATTGCAGAAGTTGAGCAAGTGATGTAAAAGTGATTAGTCAAGAGTCAAGAGTTTAAAGTCAAAAGTCCAAAGTCCATAGACCTTTAACTCTTGACTCTTGAGCCTTGAGCCTTGAACGCCAGTTGCTTCTGTCGGGAAACCCTCTTGGATAGCGCTGGCTCCCCTTAACCCTTGACTCTTGACTCTTGCTATGTCTCATCCTCTCCACGTCGCCTTTATTTGGCATCAACATCAGCCGCTGTACAAATCTTCTTCCAGCAACGGCGTTTCGCAGTCTCGTCAAGAGCGTTATCGTCTACCCTGGGTGCGTTTGCATGGTACTAAGGACTACTTGGATCTTGTGCTGATTCTAGAGCGCTATCCTCGATTGCACCAAACGGTAAATTTGGTACCATCGCTGATATTGCAGCTTGAAGATTACATCGCTGGCACTGCCTTTGATCCTTATTTGGAACTGAGCTTAACACCAGATGAGCAACTTTCTGACCAACAACGGGAATTTATCGTCGAACACTTTTTCGACGCAAATCACCACACCCTGATTGATCCCCATCCCCGTTATGCACAGTTGTACAACCAACGGCAAGAGAAAGGACACGCTTGGTGTTTGTTAAACTGGCAGGTGCAAGATTACAGCGATTTATTAGCTTGGCATAATCTGGCGTGGATTGACCCGATGTTTTGGGATGACCCGGAAATTGAAGCTTGGTTAAAGCAGGGTCGGAATTTTACTTTAGGCGATCGCCAGCGAATTTACTCTAAACAACGACAAATCATTAGCAAAATTGTCCCGCAACATCGGGCAATGCAAGATGCCGGGCAATTAGAAGTGACAACATCGCCTTATACTCATCCCATCTTGCCTTTGCTCGCCGATACCAACTCTGGTCGAGTTGCAGTGCCTAATATGACATTGCCAGAGTATCGGTTCCAGTGGGCAGAAGATATTCCCCGGCACTTGCGGAAAGCTTGGGATTTATACGTAGATAGGTTTGGGAAAACGCCACGAGGTCTGTGGCCCTCAGAACAATCCGTTAGCCCGGAAGTTTTACCGTATATTATTAATCAAGGATTTAAGTGGATTTGCTCAGATGAAGCAGTTCTGGGCTGGACGTTGAAACACTTTTTCCAGCGTGATAATGCCGGGAACGTCCAAGAACCAGAGTTGCTATACCGACCATACCGCTTGCAAACAAGTGCAGGTGACGTGTCTATTGTCTTTCGGGATCACAGATTATCAGATTTAATTGGCTTTACCTACGGTTCCATGCCGCCAAAGCAGGCAGCAGCAGACTTGGTGGGTCACTTGCAAGCGATCGCCCGAAAGCAAAGAGACAGCCAAAGCGAACAACCCTGGTTAGTCACCATTGCCTTAGATGGTGAGAACTGCTGGGAATATTATCCCCAAGATGGCAAACCCTTTTTAGACGCTTTGTATCAAAGCCTCAGTAACGAACCACACATCAAACTCGTTACCGTTTCAGAATTTGTCGAACAGTTTCCGCCAACAGCAACTATCCCAGGAGAGCAACTGCATAGTGGTTCTTGGGTGGATGGCAGCTTCACCACTTGGATCGGTGACGCTGCTAAAAATCGCGCTTGGGATTACCTAACGCAAGCCAGGGCAACTTTAGCCAATCATCCAGAAGCAACCGAAGAAAACAATCCCGAAGCATGGGAAGCTTTGTATGCAGCAGAAGGTTCTGACTGGTTTTGGTGGTTTGGTGTGGGGCATTCCTCGAACCACGATGCCATTTTTGACCAGTTGTTTCGAGAGCATTTGTACAGGATATACAAAGCGCTGAATGAACCTATACCTGCTTATCTCCGCCAACCCGTAGAAATCCACGAGGCACAGGCTGACCATCGCCCACAAAGCTTTATTCATCCAGTCATTGATGGTCGAGGTGATGAGCAAGACTGGGACAAAGCCGGACGCATAGAAGTCGGCGGGGCGCGGGGAACAATGCATAACAGCAGTGCAATTCAGCGGCTTTGGTACGGCGTGGATCACCTGAATTTCTATTTACGGGTAGATTTCAAAGCAGGCATTCAACCAGGAAAGGATTTACCACCAGAGTTGAATTTACTGTGGTATTATCCCGACAAAACGATGCACAACAGCCCTGTTCCCTTAGCAGAAGTGCCGGATACATCCCCAGTAAATTACCAGTTTCACCACCATTTGGAGGTTAATTTACTGACGCAATCAATACAGTTTCGGGAAGCAGGAGAGGATTATCAATGGCACCCGCGTGCCAGCCGCGCTCAAGCTGCCTTGAGCAAGTGTTTGGAGTTGGCAGTACCTTGGGCAGATTTACAAGTTCCGCCAGATTATGCATTACGGCTAATTTTGGTGCTTGCAGATGAAGGGCGTTTCTGCAATTATCTCCCAGAAAATGCTTTGATTCCGATTGAAGTACCTTGATTGATTTTACACCAAGTGTAGGAGGGGAAAGGGGAAATTTCCTCTTCAAAATCTAAAATTTATAATCTAGGGCACAAGATCACTGCGTCCCTACACCCCTACAACCCTTCTATTCCCTTTATTTTTCTATCTTTCATTGCGCTGGTGGAGTCCTGGAAAAGTTACGATTTGGCAAAGATATCGTATTACTACTAGCGAAAAAAAATCTTTTTGGTTAGATTGAAAAGACTTTAGAGTTCAATAAGCCTTTGTGCTTAATGAAGCTCCTATCTCCGAAAATATGACATTGTTAGATGAATGTTTTAATTTATATGGATGTTTTAAAGCAAAGTCAGCTTGGTCAACTGTGCAGTTCCAAGCTTCCCTGCTCGCTATCGGGCTTTAGCCTACTGCGCTCCGTGCGATCGCCAAACACGACTTCTTCCCCCAAGTCTACCTTGTCCTCCTTGTCTAAGAGCGATTGAATATTTTTGATTTGGAACTTCATAGGGCGCGGGTTTATGGCGTTTTTACAAATCTTTATATAGCTCAATTTATTTGGGTCTGTTTACTTAACAATTGTCGTCAGCGCAAAGTACTACCAAGTATAGGACTCCTCCAAAGATTTTTGAAAACATACTGAGACTGAAAAGCCCGTTTTACCAGGGTTTTATCTAAAATCCTTTTCAGAAATCAGACACGATTCCTATAGCTGTGCTAGCCGTGAATTAGAATGTGGAGAATTTGATGGTGAATTGAAGTGTTAGTTACCTGATGTATCAAATTAATAATTGTGAGTCATTAAAAATAAAAAGGTTAAAAACCAGATTTATGACTATTTTAGCTAAATTTTAGGGAAATTTTGCCAAATTTGAATGTTTCATAAAATGATAGCTCTAAAAAGGTAAAGAAACATCAAAATATTTCTGTAAATCTGTATTTATCCTTGATAATCAATGAACAAAAACTGGCATTTTGTATGATTTGTTGGAGTTAACTAGTTTTTATTAATACCGTTACTTAGATCTTGCATCTCACTCTGAGTACGCCTTGAACTCAAGTTCAAGACTGATAGCCAAAGTCCGTTAAAACGGGCTGAAATATATATTCAGTGAGCTTGAGCTTTGAGCCAAAAAAATTATTTGTTGGTGGACGAAAAAACAGATGCAAGATCTGAGGTTATTTATGGAATTTGCGGAGATTCAAGTAAAGCCCTTAATATTCTGACATTAAAAACTTTTGGAATTGATATTTTGTATAATAAGGAGAACCATTAATCATTATGAAAAAAATCAGGGATAACTTAAGCGTAATGTGTCACGCAGTCGCGCCTACCAAATGATGATCTGCTGCCTTAATCCTGATTGCCCAAATCCTCTAAATCCTAATGGGAAGAAGCATTGCCAAACGTGCAGTACTCCGTTAGTGGCAATGCTGCGAAATCGCTTCCGTATCATTCAAGTTCTTTCTGATGAAGGTGGATTTGGTAGAACTTATTTAGCAGAAGATGTAGATAAATTAAATGAACGGTGCGTTATTAAGCAATTAGCACCAAGAGTCCAAGGAACTTGGGCGCTGAATAAAGCAATAGATTTGTTTCAAAAAGAGGCTCAGCGACTGCAAGAACTAGGAGCGCATCCCCAAATACCCACGCTTTTGGCTTACTTTGAGCAAGAAAACTACCTGTATTTAGTACAGCAGTTTATCGATGGGCAGAATTTGTTAAGTGAATTGCAACAGAAGAAGAAGTACCACTGTAGTGAAATTAAAGAAATTTTGCTGGATTTACTGCCCGTTTTGAACTTTATTCACCAGCAAGGAGTGATTCATCGAGATATAAAACCACAAAATATTATCCGCCGTCGAGCCTCCCTACCCTCAACAACAGTAGTTTCGGGAACAGCCGGGAATTTAGTTCTCATTGATTTTGGTTCTGCAAAGCAGTTAACGGCAAAAGTAAAGATGAAAATGGGGACTTCAATTGGTTCACAAGGCTATTCCCCTATTGAGCAGATAAGAGATGGTTCGGCTTATCCAGCAAGTGATTTGTTCAGTCTCGGGGCGACGTGCTTTCATTTGCTCACTGGAGTTTCGCCTTTTAAACTGTGGGCGGAATATGGGTATAGCTGGGTACAAGATTGGCAACAATATCTCAAAAGCCCAATCACTGGAGAATTGGCACAGGTTCTCGATAAGCTGTTGCAAAAAGATATGCAGCATCGCTACCAATCAGCCAATGAAGTACTTGCAGACTTGAGTATCAAGCAGCAACAGACATCACAATTAAGAGCAGCAACTCCAACAAAACACACAACAAAATTACCAGCGACTGAGTCGCCATCTGTACCAAAACGATATATTTTGTTGAGAAATTCAGTCTTGGCTGGCAGTGCCATCATCTTATTAGGTTCAGGAAAGTTTTGGTATCAGCAATTCCGTCGTCTAGAAATGAGGATATCCTCTAGTTTGAGTCAATCAAACAGTAGCGCTGCCAATCGAGATGTGATTTTTCATCAGCGTCCACAGCCTTTAGGACACTTTTCCTTAGCCTCTACTGTCAAAGGGTATTCCAACTCAATTTTATCTGTCGCTATTAGCCCGGATGGCAAAACAATTGCCAGTAACAGCAATGACACTATCAAATTGTTAAGTTTGGTAACGGGGCAAGAAATTTCTACCCTTAGCGGGCATACCGATACAGTTAATTTCCTGAGTATTAGTTCAGATGGGCAAACCTTGGTCAGTGGTAGTGAGGATAGAACGATCAAAATTTGGAATATGGCAACGGGACAAGAAATCCGTACTTTGGAGGGGCATACTAACTCAGTTCATACCCTTGCCTTTAGTGATAATGGCAAGATAGTTGCTGGTGGCAGCGACGACAACACGATTAAACTTTGGAATTTGGCAACAGGAGAAGAAATTCGCACACTCAGGGGGCATTCTCACTGGGTTCGGTCTGTTGCGTTTAGTCCCGATGGCAAAATCCTTGCCAGTGGCAGTTTTGACAAAACTATCAAACTCTGGAATTTGGCAACAGGACAGCAAATTCGTACACTCGAAGGTCATTCTGGCAAAGTGACTTCTGTGGCGTTGAGTCCCGATGGCAAAATCCTTGCCAGTGGCAGTTTTGACAAAACCATCAAACTCTGGAATTTGGCAACAGGACAGCAAATTCGTACACTCGAAGGTCATTCTGGCAAAGTGACTTCTGTGGCGTTGAGTCCCGATGGCAAAATCCTTGCCAGTGGCAGTTTTGACAAAACCATCAAACTCTGGAATTTGGCAACAGGACAGCAAATTCGCACACTCAGGGGTCATGTCGATGGAATTCAATCTGTCGTCTTTAGTTGGGATGGAAAGACTCTTGTCACTGGAGGTGACGATAAAACTATTAAGATTTGGCAAATTTCTTTTTAAATTTTTTTGTTTTCAAGGCTTTTAGCTTGTCAATGCTACAAAAAATACCTATGCAGTGTGATGAATAATCCGGAATATTATCGCCTCAATAGGTAAGTAAATGTATTCCCAAACAAGTAAGATGCTCTCTGTTTCTTTTGAATAGCAATGTGAGAGTAGCACAACTGTAGAATTGGCAGGCGTTATGTAAAGATGACTGACTCAAAAATTAAAGTGTTGACGGGTGTAGCGATCGCACTTTTGGGATTTGGGGGAGTTTGGTTTTGGCAATCTTCCCCTGCTGCCACTAGTGTATCTTCTGACAACAGTCAACCTCAAACGACACCCTTGGAAAATTTTTCTGCAGCCTTCACCCTTGCAGGACACTCCGACTCCATTTTGGCTGTTGCCATTAGCCCGGATGGGCACACTCTTGCCAGTGTTAGTGAAGACAAGACAATCAAACTGTGGAATCTCGATACTGCAAAAGAAATCCGGACTCTCATAGGGCATTCTCAGTGGATTAATTCAGTAGCTTTTAGCCCAGATGGTAAGACTCTTGTCAGTGCAAGTGCTGACAAGACAATCAAACTGTGGAATCTCGATACAGGAAAAGAAATCCAGACCCTGACAGGACATCGAGCTTCAGTGCAGTCTGTTGCCATCAGTGCTGATGGTTTAACCCTTGCTAGTGGCAGTTGGGACCAGACTATTAAATTGTGGAAGTTGGCTACCGGCGAGAACATCCGCACCCTTAGGGGTGCTTGCGACGTCGTTAACACCGTTGCGTTTAGTCCAAATGGAAAGATTCTTGCTAGTGGTAACTATTTTGACAACAGCATTAATTTGTGGAACATAGCGACAGGAAAGGAAATTCATACCCTTAAAGGGCATTCCGAGGCTGTTTCCTCCCTTGCCTTCAGCCCTGATGGTGTCACCTTAGTTAGTGGCAGTTGGGACAAAACCATCAAATCATGGAATCTCACTAAGCAAAGAGAAATTTCTACCTTTACAGGGCACACTAACAAGGTTTTATCTGTCGCTGTCAGCCCTGATGGCAAAACCCTTGCCAGTAGTAGTTGGGACAAAACTATCAAACTTTGGAATTTGGCTACTGGACAGCAAATAGGTACCCTGAGTGGGCATACCAGCAGGGTTTGGTCTGTGGCGTTTAGTCCAGATGGTAAAACCCTTGCTAGCGGCAGTTTTGACAAAACTATTAAAATTTGGCACGTTGCTGCAAAATGATGAATCATGAATAACAAATCATGACTTGCATCATTCATCATTCAGGATTCATAATTCTTTTTAAAAAAGTGTCAATCGGTATGTGCCGCGTTCCTGCGCATTCCCTGAAATGACCACTATGTAGTAAGTGTCATCTTCCGGTAGCCTAGCGCGGTCAATGAGAGCACTATACTTCCCGTCTTTGTCACTATCCGAGGCTACGATTTGCCCTTTAGAATTTAGCAAGACTATATACGGAGAAAACTGCTCAAAAATACTATCCACACGGATACTAACAAGCTGGTTTTTCTTACCCTGAAACTTGGAAACATTGTAAGGGCTTCTGTTTTGTTTCAGGGTCAAGCCCCCTGGTGTCAGTTCGCTCGATTGATCTAAAGTGTAGCTGGCTCTATCATTCCTGAGAGCTATGCTATAACGACCTTTTTGTGATGGGTTTTGGCTTGTGACTGCAATTTTGTAAGTACCCTTCGCGGGCAATCGTACAAATATAAATGCATCCTTCACTCCTCGATTATCTACTCCCCCCCCAGTACCTCGTTTTAAGAGAACTTGATTACTTGGATCAAGCAGAAGCAAGTAGGGATCTAGACTCAAATTGTTTGAGCGACGTTGATCCGTACTGCCCGTGAGTCTAATTTGAATTAGTTGGTTTTCTCTGCCCTCAAACTCGTAAAAATGAAAATATCTGCCTTGCGACTGATAGTCACCCGGAGCCAGAACACCGAAGGCGATATCTACAAAATTAATCTCCCTAAAAGTAGGTGTTATGGAAGTAGCAAGTGGCGAACCTACATTAGCTGGCTGGCGATTTCTTTGACGTGAAGTAGTAGAACGACGACCTGAAGGGTTAGGCGCTGAGGTAGTAGTACCTGTCGCTGTGGGTGTGGAAGGATAACCAGTAGTGGAAGGCTTAGGTACTGCGATGGTAGTCCCCGTTGCTGTGGGTGTGGAAGTCGTGCCAGTGGCGGCAGGTTTCGGCGCAGGGCTAGTATTACGCGTCGCTGTGGGTGTGGAAGTCGTGCCAGTGGCGGCAGGTTTCGGCGCAGGGCTAGTATTACGCGTCGCTGTGGGTGTGGAAGTCGTGCCAGTGGCGGCAGGTTTCGGCGCAGGGCTAGTATTACGCGTCGCTGTGGGTGCAGAAGTCGTGCCAGTGGCGGCAGGTTTCGGCGCAGGGCTAGTATTACGCGTCGCTGTGGGTGCAGAAGTCGTGCCAGTGGCGGCAGGTTTCGGCGCAGGGCTAGTATTACGCGTCGCTGTGGGTGTGGAAGTCGTGCCAGTGGCGGCAGGTTTCGGCGCAGGGCTAGTATTACGCGTTGCTGTGGGTGCAGAAGTCGTGCCAGTGGCGGCAGGTTTCGGCGCAGGGCTAGTATTACGCGTTGCTGTGGGTGCAGAAGTCGTGCCAGTGGCGGCAGGTTTCGGCGCAGGGCTAGTACTACCCGTTGCTGTGGGTGCAGAAGTCGTGCCAGTGGCGGCAGGTTTCGGCGCAGGGCTAGTATTACGCGTCGCGGTGGGTGCAGAAGTCGTGCCAGTGGCGGCAGGTTTCGGCGCAGGGCTAGTAGTACCCGTTGCTGTGGGTGCAGAAGTCGTGCCAGTGGCGGTAGGTTTCGGCGCAGGGCTACTAGTACCCGTTGCTGTGGGTGTGGAAGTCGTGCCAGTAGCGGAAGGTTTCGGCGCAGGGCTAGTACTACCCGTTGCTGTGGGTGCAGTAGCAGGAGGTAAAGGTGACTCAATAGATTGTTTGCGTTGTTGAGATACAGGCGGTTGAGCCAGAGGGATTTGCTCAATTCCTTTTTCTACCGCTTCTGGTTGTCTCTCATCTGGTGGTTTGGCAATTATGAAGCGTTCAGAATGTAGTGGACTTGCCAAAACCCTAATAGGCAGAGCATAACTCGTTGTCAACCAACTACTGCTCATGCACAAAATTAAAACAAAGTTTAATCTATCTCTATAGTGTTTATTATTTTTTCCTGCCATCATTCACTCCTCATTTTTTATTTCCCAATTCAATCTGAAGGTAGATTTATACCTTGCTAAAGATAGATTTACACCTTGTTTTATTTGGCTTATGAACTACGTTCTGCTTAATTTGCTTTTTGCTTGTCGAGCAGAACTAAAAAAAGTTGATTTACCTGTATAAATCTTACTGAAATACGGTGACAAATTGCCGTTAATTTTTCTACAAATAAATCATCGCCTTGTACGGTTTACATATTTGTGATGACAAAAAAACACAAAAAGCAGTATTATGACTATCCTGGAGTAAAAATGTTCCTCAATTTGTTGAGGTGATGAAGAAGCTGACTTCAACTTGAGGGGTAACAAGTTTCTTAAAGTCAATAATAATAAGTAGTATATCAATGCGTTAAAATCACAAATTGCCTTTTGCACACGCAAAATTGTTTGTCTTATCGCATTCAGACTAAGCGTAAGAATCCGGAGAACAGGCAAAACAGGATGAAATAGATAACAGGTAGAGTTTAGGCACACAAGCATATCCATATGTATCGCTCAAGCTGAATGCCCTGAAATCCACTTAGATTGTAAGATAGTTAGTTGACAACAAAGCAAAGCGCATTTATGTAAAATGGCAATCTTACTGAGTCAAACAAGAGATGGCAAAATTATACGGCATCGCTTAACGTTAACATATACTCAAGCTGCACATGGATTCCGAGTATGCTCTGCTGCCTGAATCCCGATTGCCAGAATCCTTTAAATCCAGATGGTAACCAGCAATGCCGAAATTGCAGTACACCATTGATTCCTTTGTTAAGGGGTCGTTATCGTGTGATCAATTTACTGTCTGATGAAGGGGGATTTAGCAGGACTTATCTAGCAGAGGATATAGATAAGCTGAATGAACCTTGCGTTGTTAAGCAATTAGCACCAAAACTCCAGGAAACTTCTGCTTTGAAAAAGGCGGTAGAGTTATTTAAAGAAGAGGCAAAACAGCTTCAGCAGTTGGGACAACATCATCAAATTCCTACACTTTTGGCTTACTTTGAGCAGGATAAATACCTGTTTTTAGTGCAGCAATATATCGAAGGACAGAATTTACTAAAAGAATTGCAGACACAGGGAACTTACAGTGAAAGCAAAATTCGAGAACTTTTGCTGGATTTACTGCCTGTCCTTGAGTTTATCCACGCACGTGGGGTGATTCATCGAGATATCAAGCCACAGAATATTATCCGCCGTGAGAGCGATCGCCGATTGGTGCTGATTGATTTTGGAGCTTCAAAACAGCTTACCGCAACTGTGCAGACTAAAATTGGTACCACCATTGGTTCGCACGGTTATACCGCAATTGAACAGATGCAAGATGGAAAAGCTTACCCAGCTAGTGATTTATTCAGTTTGGGTGCAACTTGTTTTCATTTGCTGACTGGGGTTTCTCCATCTAAACTATGGATGCAACATGGCTATAGTTGGGTGAATCATTGGCAGCGATATTTGAACCAACCAGGTCAAGGTAGAACAATTTCACGCCTAAAATTGCCTAAAGTTTTAGACAAGCTGTTAAAAGTAAACATCCAAGAGCGTTATCAATCGGCTGATGAAGTTCTTAAAGACGTGTTACGTCACTCACAACCACTATCCTCAACCTTACTTTCAGTCGCCCCATCATCAGGGCAATTAACTTCATTACTACCGGATGGTAAGCTAAAGAAATATTTGCTGCTTGGTGCTGGGATTGTGGTGTTGGGATTAGGAGGATGGTATTCATACTTTCGTCCACTCTTCATCACCAAGCCTTTTGCACCCAGTCAGCCGATAACTAGAACCTCGGAAGATTCTGATTCACCCAACACCCTGAAAGGACATTCCAGCGATGTTAACTCTGTCGCCTTCTCTGGTGATGGCAAGTTGCTTGCCAGTGGCAGTGATGATAACACAATTAAACTATGGAATGTAGCGAACCAACAAGAAATCCGCACTGTTAAAGGACACTCAACATGGGTTTGGGCTGTCGCCTTCTCTGGTGACGGCAAAACTCTTGCTAGTGGCAGTGCAGACAAAACTATCAGATTATGGAATCTAGAAACAGGAGAGGAAATCGGCACTTTAAAGGGACATTCTGATGGGGTATCTTCCATTACCTTTAGCCCTGATGGCAAAACCCTTGCTAGTGGAAGTTTGGACAAGACGATTAAACTGTGGAATCTAGAAACAGGTCAGGAAATTGGTACTTTCAAAGGACATTCCAATGCAGTTGCTTCTGTCGCCTTCAGTCCGGATGGTGCAACCCTTGCAAGTGGGAGTTGGGACAAGACGATTAAACTGTGGAACTTAGCAACCGGAAAGGAAATTCGCACCTTTAAAGGACATTCCGACATGGTTCTTTCTGTTGCTTTTAGTCCGGATGGTGTCACTCTTGCTAGTGGTAGTAAGGACAAGACAATCAAACTCTGGAATTTGGTTACAGGAGAAGCTACTTACACCCTGAACCAGCATTCCGACAAAGTTAATTCTGTTGCATATATGTCAAGTGCAGGTAACGACAAAACTCCTAATGGACTGATTCTCGTTAGTGGTAGCAATGACAACACAATTAAACTTTGGAATCCAGCCACCGGACTGGAAATTCGCACTTTAAAGAAGGATTCTGGCTATATCTATTCTGTCGCCACCAGCCCAGATGGACAGACTCTTGCCAGTGGTGGCAGTGCTGATAACATTATCAAGATTTGGCGGATGCCTCGTTCGTTCTGATTTATTAATTTAAAAAAGCCATGACCAAACATATTTTATTTTTTATTCACGGTATGGGTGAAAGCTATTCAGAAAATCAGTACGATGTTTTGTGGACGGGAATTGCAAAAGCCTACTGTGAGCAATGCCAAGTGCCAATAGATATCTTTAATAATCAATTTGAGCGCGTATTTATTAACTGGCAAAGCGTCACTTCTGATGCAGAAATTACAATTTTTGATGCAGCGTTTCCCCAACTAGAAGTCACCCAAAAGAATTTACCTTTTAGCGACGTAATGCATCCAATTCGTGGAATTCGTAAATTCATAACATTTTTTATGGGTGATGTTGCTGCTTACGTATCTGAGAATGACAACAATATTCGCAGTACAGTTTGGCAGCAGATGGAACCTTATGTTAGCAAAGGCTTACCGTATAGTATTATTGCTCATTCTCTTGGTTCAATCATCGTTTTTGACTACTTGTTTAACTTGTTTGAAGAAAATGATTTGTTTCTACCGCAATCTGAGGGTCTTGAACATCAAAGCGAACTGTCCCCTAACAAAATTTCTCAACTAGGTCTTAACTTCCGTCATCTCTTTACCTTAGGTTCTCCAATTGGTTTATTTCTGTTACGTAAAGGAGATTTGTGGAAAGATGGGAAGAAATTTAATTCCATCAAAAATCCTGTTAACGATGATATAGAAAAAGGTATTAAGCGAACTTGGCTCAACTTTTATGATGAACAAGATGTTATTGCTTACCCTTTAGAAAATCTGTTTAGTTTGAATACAACTAGACCTAAAGGCTCAATCAAAGATATTTTAGTGAATACGGGTTGGTTCGCTGTTGATTCTCATACCCGCTATTGGGAAAATCAGCAGGTTGCTGTAGAAATCAGTCAAGTTCTACTTAGAGATGCTTAATAAATCTCTTGCAAAAGTCAATTGCTATGAAAATGAAACCACAGATAAACCCAGATGGACACGGATGATTTATTTGTGCTTATAAATATCACATACAGACGAATAGCCAGACCAAAAGGTGCATAATGACACAGCCATTGCCACTGTTGCCAGTTTTCGCAGAGATCTATTGGTCACTAACAATGCTCACTATTTTATAAGTATTCATAAGTATTCCAACTTTGCAATGAGAAAACTCGTTAGCTAATAAGGGGTAGTGGTAATATCATAGATGGCAACACAGTTACGCTTGCCAGACAATGCTCTGCTGCCTCAACCCCGATTGCCCACATCCTCTCAATCCTGACGGGATAACGAACTGCCAGAGTTGTGGCGCGCCAGTGATACCGCTTTTGAGAGGTCACTATCGTGTTATCAAAGTGCTTTCAGATGAGGGAGGATTTGGCAGAACCTACTTGGCAGAAGATGTAGACAAGCTCAATGAACGCTGCGTTGTCAAGCAATTGGCACCGAAAGTCCAGGGAACATGGGCTTTGAAAAAGGCGATTGAGTCATTCCAACAAGAAGCTCAGCGATTGCAAGAACTAGGGAAAAATCCGCAAATTCCTACCTTGCTAGCTTACTTTGAGCAAGATAGCTATCTGTATTTAGTGCAAGAGTTTGTTGATGGGCAGACTTTGCTCAAAGAGTTGCGACAACAGGGAATATATGGCGAAACAGAAATTCGGGAAGTTTTGCTCGATTTGCTGCCGGTTCTCAAGTTTATCCATGAGCGCGGGGTGATTCATCGGGACATCAAGCCACAAAATATTATGCGGCGAATCTCTCTGAGTCCCTCTGGAAGCGGGGGGAAAACAAGCGGGGCGGGGGAACTAGTACTGATTGACTTTGGTGCCTCTAAGCAGCTTAGCGCCACAGTGCGGACTAAACCGGGAACGACTATTGGCACACGTGGATATACCCCTCTAGAACAAATGCAGGATGGTGAGGCTTACCCAGCAAGTGATTTGTTTAGTTTGGGAGCTACGTGCTTTCATTTAATGTCAGGTATTTCACCAGCTATATTTTGGACAGAAAATGGCTATAGCTGGGTTAGTTCTTGGCGGCAACATTTGAGACGTCCCATCAGTACAGATCTGGCAGAGATTCTCGATAAGCTTTTGAAAAAAGACATTCAAGAGCGTTATCAGTCAGCGGATGAAGTGATCAAGGACTTGGTGTGTGATGTAGCGATTCAACCATCTTTGCAGCCAGCTATACTTAAAAACAAAGTTTTGGCAGGTGGTGCCATTCTGTTGTTGGGATTTGGAGCAGTTTGTTATGTCAACGATTTTCAGCCCTTAGACTTTTTAGTGGCACAAAACAGTTTCCTGATGAAAACCCTTAACGGGCATTCTAACTTAGTGAGCTCTGTCGCCGTCAGTTCCACGTCCAATGGCGTAACCCTTGTAAGTGGCAGTTTTGACACGACACTCAAACTGTGGAATTTGGCAACTGGCAAGGAAATTGCCACACTAGAAGCAAATGCTGGTTCGGTTCATTCAGTCGCTACCAGTCCGGATGGTCGGACTGTAGCCAGTGGCAATGGTGACAAAACAATAAAACTGTGGAATCTCTTGACTGGGCAGGAAATTCGTACTCTCTACGGGCATTTGAGTTCGGTTCAATCCGTTGCTATAAGTCCAAATAGCAAAATCCTTGCCAGTGGCAGTTTTGACGGAAATATCAAACTATGGGAACTGCCATCAGGAAACGAAATCGCTACTCTGAGTTCACATTCGGGTGCTATTAAATCTGTCGCCTTTGGTCGTGATGGGCAAACTCTTGCTAGTGGCAGTGAGGACAACACAGTTAAGTTATGGGATTTAGGTTCTAAGCAGGTCATCAGAACTTTTAAGGGGCATTCGCAACCGGTCCGGTCTGTCGCCATAAGTTCCGATGGACAAACTCTTGCCAGTAGCAGTGCTGATGCCACTATCAAACTGTGGAATTTGGCAAGCGGAGAGGAAATTTACACTTTTAAGGGTCATTCCTACTCGGTTAATTCGGTTGCCTTCACCTCAGATGGCAAGACTCTTGCCAGTGGTAGTAGCGACCATACTATCAAACTGTGGGATGTGGCAACGAAAAGCGAAATTCGCACTTTCAAGGAGCCTTCTAAAGAGGTGACTTCCGTCGCCTTCAGTCCTGATGGCAAAACTCTTGCCAGTGGTTGTACTGAGGGGACTATCAATCTTTGGCGGGTGGTTCGGTGAAATCTTGGTTGCAAAGAGTCTAATTTTTCTGCAAAAGACGTGCAAAACCCCCGTTGTTGTAAGCTTCGGCAAGATCCGGCTTGCGGGCGATCGCACTCTTGAAATCTTCCATCGCCCCTTTGTCATCTTTTTCTTGCAAACGCGCAAAACCCCGGTTGTTATAAGCTAGAGCAAGCTGCGGCTTGAGGCGAATCGCTTCTGTAAAATCAGCGATCGCTTTTTCATAATCTTTCTGCGTATCCTGTGTATCCTGTTGAGACTCTGGGTTGATATATAACACCTTAGGAATGTTGGAGTTGAGGCGAATAGATTGATTGTTCTGAGCAATGGCTCCTGCATAACCTTGCTCTTGCACACGCGCTAAACCCCTGTTGTTGTAAGCTAAAGCAAAATCTGGTTTGAGGCGAATTGCTTCGTTGTAATCTGCGATCGCTCCTTGATAGTCTTTTTGTTCTTGTCGGGCATTACCCCGGAGCGTGTAGTATAAATATGCTACTTGAGGAAACAGACTGATGGCTTTGTCGTAATCCGAACTTCCTCCCTGTTTATCTTTGAGGAGAAATCGAGCATATCCCCGGTAACTATACACCCAGGCGTTATCAGGTTGGAGACGCAAAGCAGTGTCAAAATCCTCTGTAAATGAAGTTTGTCCCATTAGAGCCTGAACAATCCCCCGACCAACGTAAGCCGGGGCATAATTAGGTTCTAGGCGTATTGCTTCGGTATAGTTTTCAATCGCTGTTTTGTAGTCTTTTTCGGCAGTTCGGACATCGCCAAGCTTTTTATAATAAAGATAAGCTGCTTGGGGAGCAAAGCGAATTGCTGCGGTGTAATCCTCAATCGCTCCTTTGTAATCTTGCAAAATAGAGCGAGCAGTACCCCGCTTATTATAAATAGCAGCCGAGTCTGGCTCAAGGCGCAGCGCTCTGTCGAAATCTTGAATAAATGCTTTGCGGTTTCCCATCATCGCCTGGACAATTCCCCGATCAACGTAGGCATAAGCATTGTCAGCCTGAAGGGCGATCGCTTTGTTTAAATCTTGAAGCGCTTCCTGATAATTGCCTTCACTCGATCTTGCCACACCCCGCTGTCGGTATGCGAAGGGATTGTCAGGCTGAAGCCGCAAAGCTTCGTTAAAATCCTTAATTGCTTCGCTGGTGTCTCCCATACTGATACGGATATCACCCCGGAGAATGTACTGCAAAGGCTGAGGATTGATTTTAATCGCTTGATCGCAAGCTTGAATTGCTTTTGGGTAATTCCCTAATTCGCCCAAGACATTGCATAGTCCTCGATAAGCGATGAATTCATCTGGCTTGAGTGAAATCACCTTGGACAGAACTTGGCGTGCTTCTTCGTAGCGATTCAAGGCGAAAAGCGTATCGCCTAACTCACGCCATGCTGGATCGTATGTTGGGTTATATGTCGTTGCTTTGTTGAAAGATTGAAGTGCTTCTTTATACTTTTGCTGGAGACGCTGTGCCCTTCCGCGTGCATACCAAGCTTGAGACAAGTCTGGTTTGATTTGAATTGCTCGCTCAAATGCATCTACTGCTTTTTCATATTTCTGCGATCGCAACAGTTTGTTACCATAACTGAGCCACTCAAATTCATCCGAGCTGTTTCCCGGTGATGCTACATTCAGAGCAGATGTGATAATTGCATCTTGTTGGGGATCGCTCAATCGCGGTGGTACAGTTGTATGCTTTTTGAACTTAATCTGCGATTTTTCCTGCTGTACCAGTGCCAAAAAGCTACGGATAGGCACACCCAAGCTGTAACCCAGTTGGATTTCGCGTTCCTCACCAGTTTTTTGTTTAATTAACGTTGGTTCTCCTTCCGCTGCTGTATGAATCCCAATGACTCGACCCAAGCTATCTAACACTGGGCTGCCACTCATGCCTTTGTCAGTAGAATTGGTATAAACCAGTTCATAACCAAAAGCAAAAGAACGAGAATCCTTGGCGCGATCAATTCCCCCACCGTAGAGCAATCCCACACTAAACTGACGCTTTGGTTGTGTATCTTTTGATGCAGGCATCCCAGACACAAAAACCACTCTGTCTTCATTTTCTAAGTCATAGTCAGCTAGGGTAGCCACTTGGTAACTTTGGTTGCTGCTGAACTGCAGCAGCGCTAAGTCTGTTCCTTCCCAAGTTTTGACGGTGCTAGTGTTTACCCCATACTCCTGACCATCCGCAGTCACGACTTTCAAGTCGTTCTTTCCTCGCACCACGTGACCAGCGCTGAGAACATAGTATGTGTTACCTTCCTTAGCAACAATCACCCCCGAGCCATGACTGTTTTGCCAACTGATTAACACTGTAATTTCTTTAGCAATGTTGTTAACCAGAGTTGCAACCAAGGGCGTGGATGTGGCTGTTGATTTAGTAACTGTGTTTCTTGCTTGCGGGTTTTCTGGTGGAATAATTGGCGGATCTAACTGAGATAATGTCTCAATGGGAACTCCCCAACTTGAGCGCCGCATTCGCTCGCGCAAAGCATCATTAGGCTGAGAACCATCTTCATACACGTACGGATCGCCCCACAAAGGCTGAGCATGGATGCCATTGATACCAATGACTTTACCGTCACTATTGAGCACTGGTCCACCGCTCATGCCCTTTTCAACTTCATTGGTATATCCAATTCGGTAGCCCCCTTTTAAGGAGCGTTCTAGCAACAGAGAAATACGTCCGGGATACGTGACAAACTGCCTTGAACTAGATGAATCCTCTTCAAATGGAAATCCCGCAGCGAACACTTCATCACCTTCTTTTAAGGTTGATGAATTTCCCAGAGAAGCTACGGCATAGTTACTATTAGCACGAAACTGCAATAAAACCAAATCCTTGTTATCATAATTAACTTCTTTGACCAACTGGGCTGGATGATTTTGACCATCAGGTGTATTAATGAGATGAGGTTTCCCTGTTTCCAAAACGTGCTGACTTGTCAAAACTGTATACAGCAAACCTTCTTTTTGAATCAATATCCCCGAACCGCCTCTTTCTCCAGAGATAATCTTGACAGTAATGGACTGGGCTAGCTTTTGCAGTTGGTCTTGGGACAACTGAGAGATTTGCTGCCTTGCAAAAAGTTTGGGGGCAGAAATACTGAGATAAAGACCTTGTACTGGCAGCAGCCACAATGTGCCTATCCAGACGACCAAACTCAGTAACCGACAATCCATTCGCCCATGTCCCATAAGTGTCAATTTAGTGATTGGGGAAATAGGGGCCAGCCCTAGGAGGAATTCAAAATTCAAAATTCAAAAAATAATTTTTCATTTTAATTTTTTGAGAAGAGAGAGCGATTGTGCTTTTTCCTATTTCCCTATATTGAAACTAGAATATCCTGACTTAGTCAGCGGGTTTTTCTCGTAGTAACTGATTCATGTCAATGTAGACTTGGGGAGATCCATCATCCGATTGAACAATCGGACCGCTTGCGGTGTAGCCCATTTGCCTGAGATTTTCAATCACTTGACCAGCATCGTCATCTGCTCTAAGTGTGAGTAGCAAAAGGCTGCAAGTGCCGCCGTATCGACTGGCAGCGCACAAAACCTTTTGACCATTCATATTTCCTGTTGTCAGGTAATTCAGCACACCGTCAACAGAAGCATTTTGAAATCTGGCAGACACGACCTCACAGCGTTCTTTAGCGGAAAATTTACTGTTCCAATTTTTTTGCCAGCTAATGACTGGAATTTTCTTCCCTGTTGCCGTTCTGGCGTATGTTGTTGGTACGCCGTCCCTATTTGTACCACAAAAGTATGTATTGTTTTGAGCATAACTGGAGTGACTCATACTAGCAATGCTGCCTAGGGCGATCGCATTGGCAATTAGCATATTTGCAAATAATTTGGCTTTCATGGTGATGTTATTCTTCCTAAAAACTCAGAAGTTATATTAACTACATCATCTGAATCAACTAATCGTCACCCTTAAAGAAAATGAAAAAATATTTTTAGTTTTTATTAATTTATGCATTATTCTTTTCATACACAATTATAGTATAAGTATTCAAAGAATTTTGAAAATACTTATTTACAGAGTAAGTTAGTAAATAAAGATACAATATATTTTTCTCTGACTACTGTCTTTAAAATCACATTTTACTTAGAAATAAGACCGTGGCATCTGAGGGCAAAAGGCGGTTTATTTAATTCGGTATTTTACCCTGCGGGAACGCAAGAGCGGCGAACGCGCGGCATAGGAGCCATTAATTAATCAATAAGTCAAAAGATGAATTGTATAACTCGTCATTCCTTACGAAGTATTTTTTGATCATACAGATGCAACTTCAAGCAGATATAGGTTTCCAGCCAAGGATTGATTCTACCTTAACTGGAACTTAATACGATGTCATTAAATACTTGCAATCATTGAATTGAGGAATTTGAACGTGAAACGCTTTGATGTCTCTAAAGTTTTGGGTATTAGCGCTCTAGCCCTCAGTTTAGCTACCCTACCTGCTGTTCTGCCTGCTTCTGCCCAAACAACTACCACTCCCGATGGCACTGTTAGAACTACCAATACAGACAGTTCTGCAACTGACGGAAATTATCAGGATGGCGATTGGGGTTTGTTAGGCTTGCTCGGTCTGTTTGGTCTGTTTGGTCGCAAGAGCCGCAAAGCTGATGAATCCGTAGCTTATGGTAACCGTGATGTCGTGAGCACCTCAGGCAACCGCTCTAACTATTAACGTAAGTTGGCGTTGCCTGTCAGTCAGTGAACGGGAGAGACGACAACGCTGCTTGGAATATTTGTGCAGTCGGGGCAACGAAAACGCTGGGCTTCGCCGTGAGGCTTCGACGGTGAGCTCAGCCGAACCGCGCTCAGCGACTCGAGTGAGCGGCTCGAGTGAGCCTTCGCCGAACTCCTCGCCGAACTCCGAACGGTTAGTTGGTGTCAGACAGTCTGAGACTGCATTCGCTGTTAGCAGCCCAGAACCCCACGGCTCCACTTCGCTCTTAGCCGTGGGAGTATGTCAAGAATTAGCTACCAATCGCCCCCCTGACCAAAATCACTGTAGTATCTACGCCTGAAGCTATTGCCTCCGGAATATTACCTGTAATTGCCTGTTGCAGCATTCCTTCACGCGAAGCACCCAAAACGACTACATCGTAGTGTTCTTTTTTCACCAAATTAATCACACCTTCAGAAACGGACTCAGATTTAAGTGGGCTGGCGAAAACGGTGCTTCCCAATTTACGGCGACGAATGAGTTGACGAATGGCTTCTTCTAAAACTGTCATATCTGGCTCGATTTCTGATGGCTTGAATACCCGAGTTAAGCGAACTTTTGGGTCATTTCCCAATGTGACTAAAGCAGGTAACAATTTAATCGCTACCCACGCGTTAGGACCACCAGCCATTGGAACAAGCCAGCGGTTGAATTGGGGAGTGATAGCGGATTTGGCAACGGATATATCGGATGATGTTTCTGTTAAATCTGTTAACCCATTTATTGCTCCTAACTTAACTAGCATCACATCGCAGCTGGCCTCGCGGATTATGGTGTCTACAACATTGCCAAAAATACGACCAGGGGTGGAAGTGTTACCCTTCCACCCCATCAAAATCAGGTCGATGTGCCGTTCTTTAATTGTTTCGAGAATTGCCTGTGCCACATCATGGGTCACTCGGATTTCCGTATGGACAGGAATTTTCCACTTTTTGCCCAAAGCCTCCGCCAGCCTCAGCAAGCGACGACTTTTTGTTGTCCTGACTGGCGTTTCTGTTGGGGAACTGTGGCGAGAGATTGGCATCACTTGTATGCACTCTATTTCATAATGGCGATCGCGAGCAATAGCAGCTGCCATCTCTAGTAGTGTCGCTGCTGTTTCGGGATTAGCTATAGGTACGAGTAATCTTCCCCTACCAATACTTGGAGCACGTGTTTGATAAACAACATAAGAAGGTTCTGGTCGTGGTCCTTGTTGCCTATTTTCACAGTTGATATGGTCTGCTTCCGCTCGGATTATATCTGCACGGGTGATGATCCCAATCAGTCTGCGTCCCTCCACAACTGGCAAACGGCTGATTTGATAGCGGTCTAACAAATACAGCACATCGCTGAGGTTATGGATAGGAGTAACCGTCAAAGGATTGCCAGTCATGATTTCCTTCAAGGAGGCGTCTTTGGCAATATTGCGATCGCGTATTTTTAGCAAATCACTTTGTGTCACAATTCCTACGAGCTTGCCATCTTCTACTATCGGAAAACCTCGATGGTGGCAACGGGAGAAAGCCTCTACTGCTTCATCCAGAGGCATTTCTGCCTCCAGAGTTTCCACCCGTCTTTGCATCACGTCTTTTGCTGTTAACTTTGTCAATAGTCCTTCAATAGGATCTTGTTTTTGGATAGTGATGCCACTTAACTGTAAAAGTTTGTCATACAGTGACCCAGGGACTATCTTTTCAGCAACTAAGTAGGATGTCACAGAACCAATCATCAAAGGTAACACCAGATTGAAATCTGTAGTCATCTCAAACACAATCACAATTGCCGTAAATGGGACTTTGGAGACGGCTGAGAAAAATGCCCCCATTCCTGCCAGTGCATAGGTTGTGGGGTTTCCCTCTCCCAAGGTATAAAGCTGGAATACACCAATGATGTATCCTAAACAAGAACCCAAAATCAGACTCGGAGCAAATAATCCTCCTGGCGCTCCTGAGCCAAATGCGACCAAAGTTAGGATAAACTGAGCGACAAAGGCGATAAAGGCGACAGAAGCATGGGCTTCACCAGTAATCACAAACTCTCGCAACCCGCTATTATCGCGGAAAGAAACAGGTAGCAGGGCAATCACAACACCTGATATAAACCCCGCTAACGCGACTCGCAATGGCAAGCTGATGTGCAAGTTACGGTAAATTCTTTGACTGGCAATCAGTCCACGATTAAATAATGCAGCTAGTAATCCCGCTAGGACACCTAAAATCAGGTAAAAGGGAATTTCTAGTACAGAGAAGCTGCTAGAGGATCTCGTCAACTCCAGGTTCAGTAGCAAACTACCACCACCCAACAGCCGTGATACAACGCCACCAATGAACGAAGCAATAATGGCAGTTCCTAAAGTTAATCCCGATAAATCCTGGAGTAATTCCTCAACAACAAAGATCATACCCGCGATTGGAGCGTTGAAAGCTGCTGACAATCCCGCACCTGCCCCCGCTGCAATCATCTGCCGTCGATGATCTGGAGAAGTAGGAACCCAACGACTCATCCCCGCTGCTAAAGCTGCCCCAACATGGACAGTAGGACCTTGCCGCCCTAGAGTTAAACCCGAACCTAGGGCGATTATCGCACTGATTAACTTGACAGCTGCGACGCGCCATGATAATGTAACTGGCACATTACCAAGAGAAGCTTTGACTTGTGGAATTCCACCACCTGATGCCTCTGGTGCCAACCTCTCTACAAGTAAGCCAGCCAGAAATCCAAAGCTAAGACCAATGAGTGGTAGAACAAGCCATGCTGGAAAAAGGTAGGAAGTATGAACTCGCCATGTTCCTAACCATCCCACTCCAAAGTTGAAAAACACAGCAGATAGGGCTGCGACTAAACCGATAACTGACGCTTCTGCGATCGCTAAACCTCTTCTAGGCTGCCACAAAGCGCGAAAGCTCTGAGAAAGAAAAAGAGGTGACATATCAATTCAAAATTCAAAAAAAAGAAAAATTAAATCATTAGACTTTGCAGGCAAGTCTAATTTCATACTTGATTGTGTATCCGAAGGGAGCAGTTTGCCTTCACGTAGTTCTTAGTGTGTATTGCAATCAAAATTTGGAATACTAAACCACAGATAAATAAGATGTACACAAATAAATTGTTTGCGTGCATCTGCGTACATCTGCGGTTCCAAATAGTCTTAAACGAAATTATTGCCAGCAACTTATCAGGGTTATCACTTGAATCATCCATAGCTGCTAAGTCATTTTTCATGTTTAATTTTGCTTGCTAGTACTGGATAGCCCATCTACTAACAAAGATGGAGTGTAGCAAGAACCATTCCAGTCAGCATCGTCACCCAGTTTAACCAATTGTTTTAAAGCTGTATAGACGTTTCCAGCCACCATTGTATCCTTCACACGCCCAATCACATGACCCTTTTGAACGCGGTATCCTAGATCAACGTTGATGGAAAAGTCACCGGAAATACCGCCATTACCTCCCAGCATTTGATCCACAATTAAGCCATCATCGAGATGGTGAATTAATTGTTGTAGGGATTCAGTTCCAGGCTGAATCAGGAAATTAAATAAACCAGGAGTAGGATAACTTCCTAAACCAGGGCGAAAACCGTTACCAGTGGAGGCAATACTTAACTGGCATCCGGTAGTGCGATCGCAGTAAAAATGCTGCAACACACCGTCTTGGATAAATACCAAAGACTGAGTTGGAGTGCCTTCATCGTCAAAAGGGCAACTGTAAGGTCCCGCGTGGGGATCTTGGTAAACGGTGATTGGTGAAATAACTGGTTTGCCTATGCGTTCCGCCCAAGGAGAAGCCCCCTCTAAAACTCGCTTACCATTCAGAGCTGCTTGTACAGTCCCCCAAAGCATATCAGCAGCTTTAGAAGTAAACAGAACCGGGACGCGACCGTTGGGAGGCGTCACATTTTCTTTTGCCCAAGCCAACCGTTGTAAAATTTGGTGAGCAACTTTCTCTGGCTGGAGGTTACCCCTTTCGGTTTGACCATCAGAAACATTCAACAAATCGTCACCTCGTACCCACTCTGCATCCACATAGCAACTGAGAGTGGTGTCGGTGTAGTGGCAATCTAAACCTTTTGTGTTCACGAGTCTGGTGGTTTCAACATCACATTCCCAGTCTGCCGTACAAATGACATCTGGGTATGCATCGCGGATGATGGCGATCGCTTCTTTACCCCACTCCACCAACTTTTCTATAGGGACATCTTCACCCAAGTCTGGGTAGGAAGGCTTAGAATCACTGTTTAATTCCAATGCTTCAGGTTGATTCAATTGACTCAAACCTAAAGCACGTTCCACTAAGACTTGCGGTTCCACAGGACCATAAGCCACAGCTAACCCCGGACATCCATTACGCCACAGCCGCAATGCTGTACCTTCAGATTGGCTGCTTTCTAACTGCTTGAGACGATTGGCTTCAAAAAATACAGGTCGAGAAAGCGATTTTGACTGATAAACTTCAGCCGCTTCTGCACCTGATTTTATGGATAGTTCCAGCAGTTGTTCTGCCAACGAATTGTTTAGTAATTCTTTATACACCATATTGTTTCGGGCTGTAGACATAGAAATTGGCTTGTAGTCAGGTATGTGATGGCTGACTACAAACCCATTCCCTCAATCAAATTTACGGCAGATTGACCTCTTGCAACAGCCAAAATCCAGCAAAAGATTCTTCTTGAGGATTCGACTGCACCGCGATAAAATGCACTCCGTTAGCTTTTTGCTTTGCTTCTTCAAAGCCTTTGGCTTCTGCAATTGTTTGGGGATTTTTGATATTCGCCAAAATCCAACTTTCAGTCGCACCAGTTTCCAAAAGCAATCTCGCCCCTTGGCTATGATCAAATTTCAACCAAGCCAACTCTAAACCAGACATCCAACCTGCTATTGGCAATGCTCTTGGTGAATATATCAAAACACCAGGAATCGGGCTTTCGGGGGAAACTTGCGCTATTTCCAAGGGGAAAGCTTCGCGAAAGCCAATTTCCCACTCGTGCATTTCCGTAAAATCCGCACCTTGTAAAGTAACAAATGCCCACTGTTTTCCTTCCAAAGCATCCGGTAAGCGTTGGGGTGAGGATTTCTCCAAGTTTACCGAGGGATTTGTGCCTGCTTGATATCCTGGTTCTTGAGGATAAACTTGCTCCAGCCGCTGTTGCAGCCATTGGTTCAGCAGCAAAGTGCGGCGACTTGGCTCGGCGGGAATACCCAAATCTTTGCAGGCTTTGGTAATCATGTTGTTCATTTGGCGGCGGAAAAAGCGGATTCTTCTCGGTGTTTCTCCTGCTTTGCCAATTGCTTCTTGCAACGCCGTCCGCAACCACGCTGAATTGACCTCAGTACTGGGGCAATATTTAGCAAAGCGAAACAAAGAATCAATTTTGGTTCGGGTTTCCAAAGGACTCTCGCATATCACGACTTCCCAAATTTTTTTCTGATTTTCGTCCAGAATCGGACGCGAGTAAAAATCGAGTTCCCAAATACTGCCCATGTTATACCGTTAAAGTCAGGTAACTTTATATTTTCGTTATATTTTCATCATACGAGGCGTTGTCCCAGAGTCTGCCAGTCTACTAATTAACTTGTTTGACAAACAGGCGAGTCATTGGCTGAACGCCTTTGGTAATGTCGTTTGCGTGGTTACAGCGGTTTTCAAATAAATGAACCACATACCAAAAATTTAAATCCCTGTAGAGACGTAGCATGCACTTTCATTACAGTGTGGTCTATTTAAATGCAAAGGGCTGTAAGATATTCGTAGATTCCAAAAGGGTTCTCATTGGATCGCAACAGTCAACAACCCAGGTCTAAAGACGCTGGGCTTCTAGCCTAAGTCCAAGGACAGTAGTTGACCCGACTAAGTACCTCGTGTACTACGTTATTGGCAAGTGTTCAAGTTCCTACCTACAGATGCGAA
>JAESFT010000223.1_pt1 | contig 54188 bp, 48 predicted proteins | sample 9269451 | NCBI WGS metagenome assembly JAESFT01 (sample SAMN14502557, study PRJNA617106) | algae metagenome | isolation source: Scytonema hyalinum WJT4-NPBG1 and co-occurring heterotrophs from well... | place: USA: Mojave Desert, Joshua Tree National Park, California | collected 2006-05-25
GCGAGATGGCGAGCATCGTCGCCGCGTGGACCAGCAGAGTAGCGGGCTGAGAGTGCAACCGGCCGGGAGCACTTGGATACGTTCGCGACCGGTTAGCGTCGGGCAGGCGCGCGGGCCAAGAAAGGTCACCCAGCCTGCCCTGAGGCCCCTACTCTCTCGTGGATGTTACCCTCCACGTTACCCAGGAGAGGACGCGGTCGGCCGACCAGCGGAGTCAGTGAGACCCGTCCCAAAAGAGCTTGCCGTTTTCGTGCTTACCCGGTGATTACCGGCGCCACCGAACTCTGCCGCCAATCTGAGCTAAGTGCCTGAAATGAATGGTGGGTGTGCAAGGGTTCGAACCTTGGACCCGCTGATTAAGAGTCAGCTGGTTCGACCGGCTAAAGGATCGCCCAAGCGCGATAGCTTGTCTGCCCTGTGATCTCGCGCATGGCGGGCGCGATCTCCTTCATGATGAGCTGAGCACCCTGCTTGGACACCTTCAGCTCCTTGGCGAGTAGCGCAACGGTCACCAAAGGCCGGCCGATTGATAGGCCGACGGCCTCGCCGAGACGCGACGTCCTGCGCCGCCCCTGCAGTTTGCGAGCGAGCAGCTGCCGGGCCAGGCTCAACCGGTCGTGCAGTCGCTCACCATCGACCGCTCCTACGGCGAGCGCGGTGATGAATTCCAAGGCCTCGTCGGTCGGCTCCCCGGACATCATCCTCCTGTAGCCCGCGAGGCGGAAGGCGTGGTTCAGCGGCGGGAGGTGCGATGTCGTGATCTGACGCTGGCGCAGGTAGTCGGCAACCAGAAGAGGTCCAAGCCACCCTCCCCGCTCGATCGGATCGAGATCGCGCCAAGCGATCAACAAGAAGGCGGCGGAACAGAGCGCAGGCAGGCCCCTCACCTCAAGGTGTAGCGAGAGCCAGGCTTCAAGTGACGCCTGCTCGTCATGGTCGACCGCATACACGAGCCCTCTTGGGTCTGCATGTTCCCGCCATGCACGATGAGGGTCGGCCGCAGAGTGCCGCCCGAGGAGGTGAGCCAGACCCTCTCGCGTCCAAGACCACCCTGGCTCATGCTTCGCGACGAGGCGCCTTGCCCGCAGGACGCGAGCAGCCTGGATCAGGGCGGGCGTGGGTGCCTGCTGATCCATGAAGGCGTCGTGCAGCACCAGATCCTCAACCTGAACCAACTCGCCCGCATTCCAGGCGGCGGCCTGGGCATCGAGAAAGTTCATGCGCTCGATCCAGCCCTCCCGGACCACGCTCGTCCGCACACGTTCATCAAGGCGGCTCAGCGCCCCTGACGCACGCTCGAGAACAGGCATTAGTTCATCTGCCCGTGAGATCGACGGCAGCTGGTAAGTGATTGAGGGTGAACGCATCGCAGCAGATGAGACAAGCTATAGTCACGCTAGCTTGCTTCTGCTGAACGTCAAAGACTTTCAGGTGATCGCTATCGATAACCCTCGCTTATCGATAGTATTTGACAGATCAGGGATGTGTGGTCGGATCAACTCGAGGTTCACCGTCATTCTCCAATGCAGCACTTCCATCCAGGCCACTTCGACGCTTCTCTCGACCGGGCCAATCAGCTCGATGCTCTTGCGGCCGTGCTGCCGATGAACAGGCGGGATGCTCTCTCGCGCGTTCTGACCAACGAGGACGTTGCCACCCTCAGGCACCTCGTCGAGCAGGGGATCGGGCCCAATACGCTTCGGGCTCTCTCCTCAGACCTCGCCTACCTCACCGCGTGGTGCTGGGCGGCAACCGGTGCTCCCCTGCCCTGGCCGGCCCCCCTTGATCTTGGCCTTAAGTTCCTTGCTCATCACCTGTGGGACCCGGTGAGGCGGGAGGCCGACCCGCACCACGGCATGCCCGATGCCGTTGCTGAGGAGCTTTGCTCGCAAGGACGGCTCGTTGCTGGTGGCCCGCACGCACCCTCGACGGTAAGGCGCCGGCTGGCACACTGGGCCACCCTCCACCGCTGGCGGGGCCTTGATGCCCCCTTCGGTCAGCCGCAGTTCAAGACGGCACTTCGCCTTCTCGTCCGCTCATCACGGCGACCACGACAGCGCAAGAGCGAGCGCGCGGTGACGGCCGATGTTCTCGAGCGGCTTCTCCTGACGTGCGCCTCGTTGCGCCTTGCTGATGGTCGCGACCGCGCCATCCTGCTGACCGGCTTTGCCTCAGGCGGGCGACGACGGAGCGAGCTTGCGGCGCTGCGGCTGGAGCAGATCGAGCGTATGGAGCCGGTCCGCGCTGACCCGATGGATCCCGGCTCCCCTCTCGTGACCTGTCTGAAGCTGCGGCTCGGTCGCACTAAGACATTGAATACGGACAGCAACGGTCATGTTCTGCTCCTTGGGCGAGCGGCCGATGCGCTTCTGCACTGGACCGAACAGGCCGGGATCGAGCAGGGTCCGGTGTTCAGAGCGGTCGATCGTGGGGGCCGTATCAGCGACAAGGGTCTGACACCGCAATCCGTGAACCTGATCGTCAAACGCAGGACCGAACTGGCGGGTTTGAGCTCTAGCGACATCAGCGCGCACGGCCTGCGGTCTGGGTATCTGACCGAGGCAGCGCGTCAGGGCGTGTCGCTGGTCGAGGCGATGCAGCAGTCGCAGCATCGTTCCGTCCAGCAAGCCGCCAGTTATTACAACGACGCCAATCGTTCGGCCGGACGAGCTGCTCGAGTCAGCCTATAGCCGCTCACAATCGTGACCGCCTTGCTTGAGCAGATGCCTAGAATGTGCGCTCTAGTCACAGATACTGAGCGCGCCCGCGTGTTTTCGGATCGGGGACTCCAAGTTATCCGCGTTTGAAGTGAGATATTCTAGCGACGTTATATCTAGTGATACTCAGATATTATCAAAGATAACCATGCGGGATGCCGTGACTACAATCGATATCCGAACGAATAGCCCTATAAAGAACCGCCTAAATTTTTCCCTTTTCGTTCGGGAGAAGCACTCCCGTGGTTCGCAGATCCTCGGATCGTAAAGGCCTCTCCTGACACAACATAGCAAATCAACAGAGCACAATGGCAAAAGCTTTCATCTACGGTAACCGTCGGTTCTGGGCTCTGACTGAGGCTGAGGATCACATTTTTATTGCTGCTTATCTGCAGGTGAAATCGTCCATCCCGACCGATGACGTCACTTTCGCTGAGCATCTCCACATCTATTTCGACTTGGGCAAAATGCTTGCTGACGGCGGACTCAGTAATCTGAACAAGCACTTGCGTGCACAAGGGCTGGAAGAGATCGTCCTTACTGCGGGCTACTCCGACAGCCATACGATCCTGCGCGGGCTTGAGAAGGTTCAGCGCCGTCGCGAGATCCGGGAGAAGCTCGAGTCGTTGACGTTGGACGAGCGCGAAAGCCTTCTCTCAGCAAAACGGGCCGAGATCCTGGCGCAGGTTTCTGCTCCGGAACACGAGCAACGATTGTTCTCAGCCGAAACGGAGATTGATCTTTCTGAGATCGAGCGTGTGCTTCAGAGCAGGTCGGCAAGGCATGCCGTCGTAAGCGTGTCGCTCGATGAGCATCGGCTCGTCGAAGCGGAAGTGACACAGCTCAGATCCGAGATGACCGTGCTTAAACGTCTCGTCTACCAGATGGCGCAGAGCTAGCCGAACTTGCTTGGGTTATCGTGATGTTCGGTTAGGACACCGCACACTCATCGCGACCCGTCCCTTGCGGCAGGCCCGCACCTACCCCGCCCACCGCGAGTTTGTGTTCAACTAACCCGGCTGGTGCTTGGGCGGGCATTCGACCCGCTTCTGTGCTCAATAGCACAGGCGCGAGTCTTTCAAGACTAGCTCTTGATGCTGAAGGAATGTTCGGTACTGATCAGCAATCGGGCTGTGACGCCGCACCGTGAACCCGATCGTGGCAGGGCCGTACTGGTTGGCTTCACTTGTGTCAGCTGTAGATCAGGATATCTGGTCGAGGTAGCGCGTCAGAATGTTGGTGGCAGTAACGCAGTAGTCGCAATATCACTCGCTTCAACAGACCGCAGATAGATACGGTGTTGCAAACTTTAGAGCGAGGGTGAGCAGTTCGGATCAACGTACGAATGATCACAAGCCGCCAGGGTGCAGCCCCTTCGATCAAAACGACAATTAAGCTGCTTTCCTGCTGTCAGAACCCGCAGGTGGGCTGAGGTTACGAATACCCGCAAGCCGACCGCAACAGCCTCACGAGTGTGAATTAGAAATCAGTCGTTAGCTTACTCGGGTTTAGAAACCGGAATTCGTGAGAGTGTGTCCTTCGCAGATTTAGGTATGTCCTCTACCTTGACGACTCCGGCAAGCAGTAGATGCATTAGCAATCTTGAATATGCAAGCGCGCCCTCTTCAGTCTCAAGCAATCTCATTATAATTTCGATCAGTCTTTCTCTTTGATCGGCAAACATCAGTAGCCGATGTACCGCGTCATCCAAATTGTGCTCGGGATTTGATGACATTTCGACCCATCCCTTCAGTGCGCTTATCGTGGATGGACTAACGCCACGCCCATCCAGCTTGGTACCGATTTCGATCAACTCACGAATAGCGTCTTGCTTTGTCATGCGAGGACGCTGCCTGCCTGCGATCCAACGTTCCAGAGCTGCCTCAGTCTCTGGATGAAGACGAAGGCCGATAGGCTTACCGATTCCTGTCGTCGGGCGACCTGGGGCTCTCCGCAATTCAATCTCCTTATGCTCCGGCTCGCCCTGGCGGGCTTTATTGTGACTGAAAATAGCTTAGTCTCAGCAGAATGCAACAGAAACTTCAATTAACGACTACTAATACGCCTTGACTCCCCGTCTGGAGTCATTTAGAGCTACATAAACGAGAGCCAGCTCAACGGTAAACGGCCGCATATTTGGCGAGGGCTAAGTCGCAATATGCAACGGAAAGAACGTGGGTCGGTGCGGCGCAAAGTGCTGACGACGGGTCATGCGGATAAGCTTCTCTCGACCGAGGTAAGTTTGGCGCGCGCGCCGAATGAAGCTTCGGAGGAACAGCGCGCGGAATCAGAGATCCTGGAGCGCAACGGGTTACCGAAGAGCCATCCGTTTATAGGTGAGCGTTACAGGCCTGCCGTCTTGGCGTTCCGGCGCCGGCGTGACGGACTAGCTGTCGACGAGACTTCCCATTCCGACGAAGAGCAGAATCTCGATGCACTCTGACTCCACCTCCAAGTTCCGAAATCAGAGGAATGGCTCCGATTTGGGGTATTGAATTGCCCGTGCGGACTTGATATGCGCCGGCTACCGTTCTGCGAGCGCTTGCCTGACGAGCGGACGCCTTGCAGACGCCAGCGCTCGTCGTTCTCGCTCGTCGGCTTGTCGGGGCGGAGGCCCTCGTCAACGTAACTAGGGTTCGCCGTTGCCAGCTTCCGGGCGGCTATTTGCAATACCTCCGCAGCACTGATCGCCTCGATCTCGGGTGATTGCGGGGCGTATTTGACCGCCCCTCACCTCGCGGCTGCGAGGAGGTGGCTAGGGGCAGACCTGACGGCCAACGACCGTCACGCTGAGGCTTTCCGCGCCCTTGAGTGGAGCTCACCCACGCTGCTCCGGATAGCTGAGAGCACATTTGGGGCCTGGCCGCGCTATAGCGGCGAAGCAGCAGGCATGAGCCCCGTCTACCCAAGCCGCCAGTCCCATCGCGGGTTTGCTGCCGCACCCGCTGCAGCAAGCCTGGCGGCCGGCGCCATACGCGACCGCTATGCAGGACTGATTAACGCGTGCTGGTATGAGCCATAGACTGCTTCCAGAACGCTGCCAACTCCGGCAATCTGGAAGCACAAGGGGAGTCAATATCCAGTTAAGTATATGAAGTCGCTGGTGAGCGGGGTGGGGATCGAACCCACGACCACATGATTAAAAGTCACGTGCTCTACCACTGAGCTACCCGCCCAAGTCCGTCTGCGACGAAGGCCGGCGGCGCCGGCCGAGCTTGACGCTCTCAAGGTGGGCCGGAGATAGGGGGTCTGCACCGGCGGGTCAACCGAAAAGCCCCCTGGGCTTGAGGGCTCAGCGCAATTGCCTCGGAGGGTGGGCTCCCCTACCCTGCGGCGACCTTTGTTCCAGCGCCCCCGCCATGACCGATCCCCGCCTACCCTACCTCGCCGAACTCGAGCGCAAGATCCTCTGGCTTGCGAGCTGGACGATCCACAACGCCAATCACGTCCGGCCGAACCTCGACGGCTTGAAGGTGGGCGGCCACCAGGCCTCCTCGGCCTCCCTCTCGACGATCCTCACCGCTCTCTACATGGCGGTCCTGAGGCCGGAGGACCGGGTGGCGGTGAAGCCCCATGCGAGCCCGATCTTCCACGCCATCCAGTATCTCCTCGGCCATCAGACCCGGGAGAAGCTCGAAAACTTCCGCGGCTATAAAGGCGCGCAATCCTATCCCTCCCGCACGAAGGACATCGACGACGTCGACTTCTCCACGGGGTCCGTCGGCCTTGGCGTCGCCCAGACCCTGTTCGCGAGCCTCGTCCAGGACTACGTCCGATCGCACGGCTGGGGCACCGACCGACCCGAGGGCCGCATGATCGCCCTTGTGGGCGACGCGGAGATGGACGAGGGCAACATCTTCGAGGCCCTGCTGGAGGGCTGGAAGCACGGCCTGCGCAACACGTGGTGGATCATCGACTACAACCGCCAGAGCCTCGATGCGGTGATCCGCGAGGGCCTCTACAGTCGGTTCGAGGCGATCTTCCGCGCCTTCGGCTGGGACGTGGTGGTGCTGAAGCACGGCTCGCTCATGCAGGAGGCTTTCCGGGAGCCCGGCGGCGAGCGGCTGCGAGAGTGGATCGACACCTGTCCCAACCAGCTCTACTCGGCCCTTACATTCCAGGGCGGCGCGGCCTGGCGCCGGCGGCTCCTCGACGACCTCGGCGACCAAGGGCCCGTCACGCAGTTGATCGAGCGGCGATCCGACGAGGAGCTGGCGCGCCTCATGGGCAATCTCGGTGGGCACGACATGCCGAGCCTGCTGCAGGCCTTCGAGTCCATCGACCATGACCGCCCGACGGTGTTCATCGCCTACACCATCAAGGGCTTCGGCCTGCCGCTCGCGGGGCACAAGGACAACCATGCGGGCCTCCTCACGCCAAAGCAGATGGAAGGCTATCGCGCCTCCGCCGGGGTGCGCCCCGGCCACGAATGGGATCGCTTTGAAGGCCTGGCCCTGCCGCCTGCCGAGCTCGAGCGCTTCCTTGGCGCCGTGCCGTTCAACGCCAAGGGGCAACGGCGCTACGAGGCACCGGCAGTGCCGGTGCCGGCGGAACTCGCCACCCCGAAGCAGCCGCAGATCTCGACCCAGCAAGGCTTCGGCCTCATCCTCAACGAGTTGGCTCGCTCGAGCGAGCCCCTGGCGGACAGGATCGTCACTACGGCGCCGGACGTGACCGTCTCGACCAATCTCGGCGCCTGGGTCAACCGGCGCGGCCTCTTCGCCCGAAGCGAGATGAAGGATCTCTTCAAGGCGGAGCGGATCCCCTCCACCTTCTCCTGGGATTTCTCGCCCAAGGGCCAGCACATCGAGCTCGGTATCGCCGAGATGAACCTGTTCATCCTGCTCTCCGGCCTCGGGCTCTCGCATTCGCTCTTCGGCGAGCGGCTCCTGCCCATCGGCACGCTCTACGACCCGTTCATCTCCCGCGGCCTCGATGCCCTCAACTACGCCTGCTATCAGGACGCGCGCTTCCTCCTCGTTGCGACCCCCTCGGGCGTGACCCTGGCGCCGGAGGGCGGCGCGCATCAATCCATCGCCTCGCCGCTCATCGGCCTGTCGCAGGACGGTCTTGCGGCCTTCGAGCCGGCCTTCGTGGACGAGCTCTCGGTCATCATGCGCTTTGCGTTCGACTACATGCAGCGCAACGGCGAGGGCGAGCCGAACGAGCAATCCTGGCTGCGGGACGAGACCGGCGGCTCGGTCTATCTGCGCCTGTCGACCCGCACCCTCGACCAGCCCCATCGGACCATGACGCCGGAGCTCTCGGCGGACATCGTGGACGGCGCCTACTGGATGCGAAAGCCCGGCCCGAACGCTCAAGTCGTCGTGGCCTATACGGGCAGCGTCGCGCCGGAAGCCATCGAGGCGGTGGGCCTCATGGCGGAGGACCGGCGCGATGTGGGGCTTCTCGCCATCACCTCCGCCGACCGGCTCAATGCGGGCTGGACGGCGGCGCAGCGGGCCCGGGAGCGCGGGCTCGTCCACGCGCGCAGCCACATCGAGCGGCTGCTCGCCGAGGTGCCCCAGCATTGCGGGCTCGTGACGGTGATCGACGGCCACCCGGCGACTCTCGCCTGGCTCGGCTCGGTCGTCGGCCACCGCACGCGCTCGCTGGGCGTCGAGCATTTCGGGCAGACCGGCACCGTCGCCGATCTCTACCGCCATTACGGCATCGATGCGCAGGGAATCATCCAGGCCGCGGGCAGCATCGCTCCGGGTCGGCCGATGCGGTATCTGAAGGCGCTCGGCTGAGCCGCGAGAGCGAGAAGACTATGCCTCCGGCGCGCCGGAGGCGTTGTCCATGTGCTCCTGCGGGCGGTCGGCCTCGCCGTCGCGCTCGCCTTGCGCCCAGCCCTCTTTCACCTCGCCGATGTAGCTCTCGAGCCGGCCTTCGGCGATGGCCCTGCGCAGCCCCGCCATGAGCTCCTGGTAATAGGCCAGGTTGTGCCAGGTGAGCAGCATCATCCCGAGGATTTCGTTCGAGCGGACGAGGTGGTGCAGGTAAGCCTTGGAGTAGGTGTTCGAGGCGGCGTTCTTCGATTCCGGATCGAGGGGCGCCACATCCTCCGCATGCTTCGCGTTGCGCAGGTTGAGCCGCCCGTAGCGGGTGAAGACCTGCCCGTGGCGGCCGGCCCTCGTCGGCATGACGCAGTCGAACATGTCGACGCCCCGGCGCACGGATTCGACGATGTCGTCCGGAGTGCCGACGCCCATGAGATAGCGGGGCTTCGTCGCCGGGAGATGCGGCTCCACGGTCTCGATCATCCGCAGCATCACGTCCTGCGGCTCGCCGACCGCAAGCCCGCCGATGGCGTAGCCCTTGAGGTCGAGGTCCACGAGCCCGCGGGCGCTCTCGACGCGCAGGCGCTCGACCGCGCCCCCCTGGACGATGCCGAAGAGCGCCTTGCCGGGCTGGTCGCCGAAAGCGACCCGGCAGCGTTCGGCCCAGCGCAGGGAGAGGCGCATCGCCTTCTCCACCACGTCGTCCGGCGCCGGCAGCTTCACGAGCTCGTCGAGCTGCATCTGGATGTCCGAGCCGAGGAGGCCCTGGATCTCGATGGACCGCTCCGGGCTCATGTGATGCGTCGAGCCGTCGATATGCGACTGGAAGGTGACCCCCTGCTCGTCCACCTTGCGGAGTGCCGAGAGCGACATGACCTGAAAGCCGCCCGAATCGGTGAGGATCGGATAGGGCCAGTTCATGAACTGGTGCAGCCCGCCGAGCCGCGCCATCCGCTCGGCGCCGGGCCGCAGCATCAGGTGGTAGGTGTTGCCGAGCACCACGTCGGCACCGAGCGCCTTCACCTGATCCGGATACATGGCCTTGACGGTGGCGGCGGTGCCGACCGGCATGAAGGCGGGCGTGCGGATGACGCCCCGCGGCATGACGATTTCGCCGGTGCGCGCCGCCCCGTCGGTCTTGGAGACCGTGAACGTGAAGGTGTCGGTGCTCATGATCCCGATCCGTCGGCTCTGAAGAGCAGGGAGGCGTCGCCGTATGAGTAGAAGCGGTAGCCGGCCCCGATCGCATGGGCATAGGCCGAGCGCATCGTGTCGAGACCGGAGAAGGCCGAGACCAGCATGAACAGGGTCGACCGCGGCAGATGAAAATTCGTCAGAAGGACGTCCACCGCCTTGAAGCGGTAGCCTGGGGTGATGAAGATCGAGGTGTCCCCTGAGAACGGCAGGATCGTGCCGTCGTCCTGAGCGGCGCTCTCGATGAGCCGCATGGAGGTCGTGCCGACGGCGACGATGCGGCGACCCTGGCGCCGTGCTTCGTTGAGGGCCGCGGCGGTCGCCTCCGAGACGGTGCCCCATTCGGCATGCATGCGATGCTCGGTCGTGTCCTCCGCCTTCACGGGGAGGAATGTGCCCGCCCCCACATGCAGGGTCACGAAGCGACGCGCGACGCCGCGCTCGTCGAGACGGCGAAAAAGGTCGTCGGTGAAGTGGAGACCGGCGGTCGGGGCTGCAACGGCGCCCTCCTCGCGGGCATAGACGGTCTGGTAATCGCGCTCGTCCCGGGCGTCGGTCGCGCGCTTGCCGGCGATGTAGGGCGGCAGCGGGAGTTCGCCGAGGCGGGCGATGCTTTCGTCGAGCACGGGACCCGTGAGCGAAAACCGCAACAGGACGTCGCCGCCCTCCCCCTTCGCCTCGACCTCCGCATCGAGATGGGCGAGTTCGCAGGCAAAGCTCTCGGCGCTCTCCCCGAAGCGGATATGATCGCCCACGGCGAGCTTCTTGGCGGGCCGAGCGAAGGCCCGCCAGAGGTCGGCCCCCTCCCGCTTGTGCAGCATGATCTCGACCCGGGCGGCGCTCCCCTCCCGCGGGCGCAGGCCGTAGAGCCGCGAGGGGATCACCTTCGTGTCGTTGAGGACGAGCACGTCTCCCTCGTCGAGGAGGTCCGGCAGGGCGCGAACCGTTTCGTCGACGAGGGAATGGCCGGGCCGGACGACGAGCAGCCGCGCCGCATCCCGCGGTTCGGCGGGGCGAAGGGCGATGCTGCTGTCGGGCAGTTCGAAGTCGAAGAGATCGACGCGCATGGGTTCCTGGACCGGGCGCGGGTTATCGGCGGGAAAACGCCTGCCGTCAACGCGCGACGAGGTAAGCCGCGGTGCCGCGGCTTACCTCACTTAGGTCCGGAAGCTGAAACGGGTGGGCTCCCTGCCCTTCTCGCAATCAGGCGCCGCTCAGATACTTGGTCGGGTCGACCGCCGTCTGGCCCTTGCGGATCTCGAAGTGAAGCTGGGGCGAGGTCACGTTGCCGGTCTGGCCGGAGGTCGCGATCACCTGTCCCCGCTTCACCCGCTCCCCTCGCTTCACCTGCAGCGCGCTATTGTGCGCATAGGCCGACACGTAGCCGTTGTCGTGCCGGACAAGGATGAGGTTGCCGTAGCCCTTCACCTCGTCGCCCGCATAGGTCACCGTGCCGGCTTCGGCGGCCTTGACGGGAGTGCCCTCCGGCACCGCGATGTTGATGCCCTCGTTGCCGCCATTGGCTCCGAAGCCGGCGATGATCCGGCCGCGGGCCGGCCAGCGGAAGTCGGTCGCGATCGCGCCGGTCTGTTCGGGCTCGGCGGCCGGTGCCTTCGCGACCTCCTGCTGAACGGCCGTGGCCTGGGCGGGCTGGGGCGCATAAGCCGGTGCGGTGGTCTTCGGTGCCTCGGCGCGGGCGGTCAGCTGAGGCGGCGGCGCGACCGGCGCCGCGGCCTGTGCGACGACGGGCATGGGCGGCGCCTGAGGCACCGGGGTCCTCGCGGCCGTCTGAGCCGGTGCGGATTGCGGGGCGGCAAGACCAGGGCGGACTCGCTGGCGGGGCGCCTCGGTCGCCTCGGCTGGCCGGGCAGACGTCGTGGCGGCGAGGCGCGGGCTTTCGGCGCGCTGACGGGGTTGGGCGGCGGGTGCGGCCGCGATCTGCGAAGAGGCGGCGCCAGCGTGGTAGACCGGGATGACGATCTGGCTGCCGGCCGTCACCTGGCTCGGGCTCGACAGGCCGTTCGCCTGAAGGAGAGCGTTGGTTGGGACGCCGTAGCGCTGCGAGATGGCGTTGAGGCTGTCGTTCGCCGCCACGGTGATCCGCGTGCCGCCGGCAGCCGTCCAGCCGCCCGGCCCGCTCGCGGTCACGGGGGCGCTCGACGGGGCTGGGGATGGGCGCGAGACGGATCCGGTTTGGATCGGCGCGAGGGGCTGCGACTGGATGGGCGGGAGAGCCTGCGACTGCACGGACGGGGTCGGCAGCGACGCGACGGTCATGGCAGCGCCCTGGGGCTGGGCGGCCGGCTGGGCCGAGGCGAAGCGCTCGCTCGTGCCGAACGGGTTGTTGAAGGCCTCGTTGAAGCGCATCGTGTCGCTGCTGCAAGCCGACACGGCGCCGCCGAGCACCGCAACGACGGCCACCCGCGACACCACGAGCCCACGGCCCGCCCACACGCGCTTCTTCATGACGCCACTCACCCGTACGCAAACTGAACGATCGGAGTAAAGCCGGATTCAGGTTAAACAAGTGTTGCCGTTGGAGCAGTTGGGCGTCCTTGCGTGGGACTTTTTGTGCTGTCCCAGCGGTAGGCAGGCGCCGTCGCCCGCGGCGTCACAGGCTTTGCGCGACGCCGTCGAGGAGGGGCGAAATCCTGAGCGGAGCGCCATGCTCCTCGGACGATTCGCCGTCCGCTACACGCTCGATCCGCAGGAGCCGCGGCGGCCCGTCGGCGGTGGCGGCGCCGACGAGGCGGCCTCCGGGCCCCAAAAGCGACGTAAGGGTGGCGGGCACAGAGGGCGCAGACCCGTTGAGGAGGATGCGGTCGAAGCGCTGGCGCGGGCGGACGGCAAGCCCGTCCCCGTGCTCGATCTTGATGCCGCGCTTGAGGCCGGCGGCCGCGAGATGGCCGACGGCCCCCTCCGCCAGGGCTCCGAAGCGTTCCACCGACACCACCTCGCATCCGAGCTGGGCGAGAAGGGCCGTCACGTAGCCGCTCCCGGTGCCGATCTCGAGCACCGTCTGGCCGGCTTCGGCGCCGAGAGCGACCAGCATCACCGCCACCGTCTTCGGCGCCGTCATGGTCTGACCGCAGGCGAGCGGGAGAGCCACGTCCTTGCGCGCGAGGTCGGCGAAGCGGCGGGGCGCGAAGAGCTCCCGGGGCACCAATTCCATGGCCCGCAGGACCCCCGTGTCGCGGATGCCGTGGGCTCGCAAGGCGAGGACGAAGGATGCGGCGCCAATGGCGCTCTCCTCGCTTCGCGCGCCCTCTCCGGCCGGGGCGTCCTGGTGAGTGCGGCTCATGCCCATGGCCCGGCGCCGAGCGCCCCGCCTAGCGGAACGCCTGCGCGTAGCGGGTGAGCGTCGGCTCGTCCGTCATGTCGAGGCGCAGGGGCGTGATGGCGATGCGGCGGTTGTCGAGGGCCCACAGGTCGGTCCCGTTGCCGGGTTCGAAGCGGCGGCGCTCGAAGGTGACCCAGAAATAGGGGTTGCCGCGCCCGTCCATGCGCTCGTCGAGCCGCAGCAATTCCTGGCTGCGCACGCCCTGGTTCACCACGGCGGAGCCCGCGACCTCGTCGGCCTCGCAGCCCGGGAAGTTGATGTTGACGAGGGTGCCGCGCTCGATGCCGAGTTCGAGGATCTTGCGGATGACGCCCGGCGCGTGGGTTTCGGCGCAGCCCCACTTCATGTCGCCGCGACCGTTCGGGCCATACGCCTGGGAGAGGGCGATGGAGGGAACGCCCAGGATCGTGCCCTCGATGGCGCCCGCCACCGTGCCGGAATAGCTCACGTCCTCGGCCGCGTTCTGGCCCTTGTTGACGCCCGACAGCACGAGATCGGGCTTTGCCTCCCGCATCAGGTGCCGCACGCCCATGATCACGCAATCGGTGGGCGTGCCCTTCACGGCGAAGTGCCGGTCCGAGATCTCCCGCAGCCGCAGGGGATCGCTGAGGGACAGGGAGTGCGACACGCCGCTCTGGTCCGTTTCGGGGGCGACGATCCACACGTCGTCCGAGAGCGTTCGGGCGATGGTCTCCAGAACCTTGAGGCCCGGCGCGTGGATGCCGTCGTCGTTGGTGCACAGAATCCGCATCAGGCTTGCCTCTCGAGCCGGGTCATGCCGCCGATATAGGGTGCCAGGGCGGACGGGATGGTCACGCTGCCGTCCTCGTTCTGGTAGTTCTCCAGCACAGCGATGAGCGCCCGGCCCACGGCGATGCCGGAGCCGTTGAGGGTATGGACGAAGCGGGGCGAGCCGCCCTCCTTCGGCCGGTAGCGGGCGTTCATGCGGCGTGCCTGGAAATCCGTGCAGACCGAGCAGCTCGAGATCTCCCGGTAGGTCCCCTGCCCCGGCAGCCAAACCTCGATGTCGTAGGTCTTGGCCGACGCGAAACCCATGTCGCCCGTGCAGAGCGTCATGGTGCGAAACGGCAGATCGAGCTTCTTGAGGATGTTCTCGGCGGAGGTGAGCATGCGCTCGTGCTCGGCGGCCGAGGTCTCGGGCGTGGTGATCGACACGAGCTCGCATTTCGTGAACTGGTGCTGACGCAGCATGCCGCGGGTGTCGCGGCCGGCGGAGCCTGCCTCGGAGCGGAAACAGGGCGTCAGGGCCGTGAGCCGCAGGGGCAGCTCGTCCTCGCTCAGGATCGCCTCCCGCACGAGGTTCGTGAGCGGCACTTCAGCGGTCGGGATGAGCCAGAAGCCCTCGCGGGTGCGGAACATGTCCTCGGCGGCCTTCGGCAGATTGCCGGTGCCGTAGGGAACCTCGTCGCGGACGAGAAGCGGCGGCGCCACCTCCGTGTAACCGTGCTCGGTCGTGTGCAGGTCGATCATGAACTGGCCGAGCGCCCGCTCGAGGCGCGCCATGCCGGCCTTCAGGACGACGAAGCGGGACCCGGAGAGTTTCGCGGCGGCCTCGAAATCCATGAGGCCCATCGCCTCGCCGATCTCGAAATGCTGCTTGGCTGTAGGCAGGTTGCGCGGATGGCCGAACCTATGACGCTCCTCGTTGCCGGTTTCGTCCCGGCCGACCGGCACCTCGGCTTTCGGCAGGTTCGGAATCACGGCGAGAGCCTTCTCGAGCTCCTCGCCCGCCTCGCGCTCCGCCTGTTCGAGCTGCGGCACCCGTTCCTTCAGGTCCGCCACTTCGGCCATCAGCGCCTGCGCACGCGCCTCGTCCTTCGCGGCCTTCGCCTGACCGATCTCCTTGGACCTCGCGTTACGGCGCTCGAGGGCCTGCTGGAGGGCCGAGATGGCGGATTTCCGGCGGTCGTCGAGGGCGATCAGGCCCTCGGCCAGGGGCTCCATTCCCCGATTGCGGAGCGCCTGATCGAAGGCGGCGGCGTTCTCACGGATGAAGCGGATGTCGTGCATGGCTCGGCGCGTCCTGACCTGTCCTTCCGGAGGCGCGCAGCGCAGACCGGAACCCATACGCACGAAGGCTGCCGACGAGGGCGCCAGGGTGGGCGCGAACCGATCAGCGCTGGTGGTTCTGGGTTCCGGGCTCGCCTGCGGCGCCCCGGAATGTCAGCGGCTATGTCAGGAAGAGTGGCGCTTGGCAATGAGGCCGGGCCGGCCTACCCGCCCGCCGCGCGCGCCGCCTCGGCCGCCGCCCGCTTCTTTTCCACCATCCGCACGGAGAGGATAGAGGCTTCGTAGAGAAGCAGGGTCGGGATGGCCAGGGCGAACTGGCTGATCACGTCGGGGGGCGTGAGCACGGCCGCGATGACGAACACGATCACGATGGCGTAGCGCCGCTTGTCCTTCAGAAACTGCGAGTCGATGATCCCTGCGCGCGCCAGCAGCGTGAGGATCACCGGAAGCTGGAAGCAGATTCCGAAGGCGAAGATGAGCGTCATGATGAGCGAGAGATACTCGCTCACCTTCGGCAGGAACGCGATCCCGGGGGTCGCCTCGGTGGCGAGCTGCTGCATGCCGACCGAGAAGTTCATCAGCAGCGGCATGGCGATGAAATAGACCACCATCGCCCCGACGGTGAATAGAAGGGGCGTTGCCACGAGATAGGGCAGGAAGGCCTGGCGCTCGTTCTTGTAGAGGCCTGGCGCGACGAACTTGTAGATCTCGTTGGCGATTACCGGAAAGGCGAGGAAGCCGGCGCCGAAGACGGAAACCTGGATCTGGGTGAACAGGTATTCGAGGCCGTGCGTGTAGACGAGCTGCGCCTTCTCGGGCGAGCCGACCGCGACCACGTAGGGCCAGACGAGGATGTTGTAGATGTACTTCGCAGCAAGGAAGCAGCCGAAGAACATGACGATGAAGGCGACGAGCGCCCGGATGAGCCGCGAGCGAAGCTCGACGAGATGCTCGATGAGCGGCGCGCGCGAGGCCTCGATATCGTCGTCGACCGCCGTAGCCATCTAAGCTTTTCCGCTCGTTGTCGCGGCTCGCGCCGGCTCCGGGCCTGCCCTCTCGTCCTCCGCAGCGGCGGCCTGCTGGACGGCGGTCGCAAAGGACTCCGCCGGATCCACGATGGGCGGGACCGAGGGCACGTTCAGGGCAATCGCGGGCTCCACTGGCACCGGCGGGCTCGCCTCGCCCCGCGCCTGGGCGGCGGCGTCCGCGACCGTCCGGTTCGGGGAGGTGTCGGGCACGGCATGAGGCGCCTCGATGGCGCCCTTGAGCTCGTCCCGCACCGTCTGGAGAGGGTTGAAGGTCTGGTTCAGGGAACCGACCGACTCGTTCACGCCCTGGATCTGGCGCTTGACGTCGTCGAGCTCGGCTTCGCGCATGGCTTCGTTGAACTGGCCCTGGAACTCGGCGGCCATGCGGCGGAGCTTGGCGGTCACCTGCCCCACGGTGCGCAGGGCCTTGGGCAGGTCCTTCGGGCCGATGACGATCAGCGCGACGGCGCCGATCACCATCACCTCACCCCAGCTCATGTCCAACATGGCGTGGCTCTGGACCCCTCAACCCGCGTCCCGAAGAAAGGCGCCGCCAGCGCGGCGCCGCCGATCAGCCCACCTTGCGCTCGGTCGTCGTAGCCGTCGCCGGCGTGCCGGGAGCCTGGTGCTCAAGGGTCCGGACCGGCTCCGAGGAGGCCGTCGTCGTGGTCGTGGTCGTCGTGGCCGAGGCGGTCTCGTCCTCCGACATGCCCTTCTTAAAGGCTTTGATGCCCTTCGCCACGTCGCCCATCATCTCGGAGATCTTGCCGCGCCCGAAGAGCAGGACGACGATCAAGCCGACGACGATCCAGTGCCAAATGCTAGCGCCACCCATGGCGTTTCCTCCTGCGCCCCGTTGCGGGCGCCTTGGGTTCTGGGAACTCGCCGTCAACCTATGGAGGCGGAGCGGCGAAAACAAGGACTTCGTTCGGATCGATGTCGACCCCGACGTCGGATCCGGGCTCACCGGACGCTTTTTCCCGGTTTCTCGCCTGGAGAGGCCGCTCGAGACCGTTAACGATCACATGAACGAGATCGACCTCCCCGAGAAAACGGCGCGACACGACCCGTCCCGGCAGGCAGAAGCCCGGGGGTCTCAAGCGCACGCCCTGCGGGCGGATGCAGACGATGGCGCCCGCCCCTTCGGCCAGGTGAGGCGCCGGGAAGAGGCCGACCGGCGTCGAGACCTGCCGGTTCGCCACGATGCCTTCCACCTCGTTGAAATCGCAGAAGAACCGGGCGGCGAAGAGGTCCGCGGGCCGGCCGTAGATCTCCTCGGCCGTGCCCTGCTGGACGATCTGGCCGGAGCGCATGAGCACGATCCGGTCCGCGATCATCATCGCCTCCTCGGGATCGTGGGTCACGACGACCGTGGTGGCGCCCGTTTCCCGCAGGATCGCGACGGTCTCGTCCCGGATGGCGTCCCGCATCCGCCGGTCCAGGTTGGAGAAGGGCTCATCCATGAGGAGCACCCCGGGCCGGGGCGCGATGGAGCGCGCCAGGGCGACCCGCTGCTGCTCGCCGCCGGACAGCATGTGGGGGTAGTCGGCGGCGTAGCGCTCGAGCCCCACCCGGGACAGCGCCCGCCGGGCGGAGGTCTCGGCCTCGGAGGCCGGCAGGTCCCGGAGCCCGAAAGTGACGTTCTGCAGGACGGTCAGGTGGGGAAAGAGCGCGTAATCCTGGAACATGAGGCCGATGCCTCGCCGCTCCGGCGGCACGAAGGCCTCGGGGCCGCTCACCTCCAGGCCGTCCATGAGCACCCGCCCCGAGGACGGCGCCTCCACACCCGCCGCGATCCTCAGCAGCGTCGTCTTCCCGCAGCCCGAGTGGCCGAGGAGGCACACGAGCTCGCCCGGCTCGACGATGAGCGACACGTCGTCGAGGGCGCGGAGCTGACCGTAGGCCTGCACCACGTTCTCGAAGCCGAGCTGAGCCGGGATCGACGCGCCCGCGGTTCCCCGCTGCCCCCACCGGGGCAGGCGGAAACGGTCGCGGACACGGGTCGGAGCCGCTTTCATTCGCCGTCCGGCCGCTCGTCCGCGGCAGGCTTCTCGTCGTCATGCATGTCGAGGTCCGGGAGCGCGAACATCTCGTCGCCGTCGAGCGGATCCTCGTCCTCCGCCAGGGCCTCGGCATCGGAGGGCGTGGGGATCGACAGGGCCGAGCTGATGCGGCCCTCGATAAAGCCCGCGCCTTTCAGCTCCTCCAGCCCCGGCAGGTCGCCGATGGCGTCGAGACCGAAATGCTCGAGGAAGGCCGGCGTCGTCCCGTAGGTGACGGGACGGCCCGGCACCCGGCGGCGGCCGCGCAGGCGGACCCAGCCGGTTTCGAGCAGCAGGTCGAGAGTGCCCTTCGAGGTGGCGACCCCGCGGATGTCCTCGATCTCGGCGCGGGTCACGGGCTGGTGGTAGGCGATGATGGCGAGCGTCTCCATGGCGGGGCGCGAGAGCTTCTTCTGCTCCACCACGTCCCGCGAGAGGAGGTAGGCGAGGTCGCCCGCGGTCCGGAACGCCCATTTGCCGGCCACCTGGACGAGGTTCACCCCCCGGGAGGCATAGAGCTTGGCGAGGTCCTGGAGGATGGCCTCGACATTGGCGCCCTCGGGCAGGCGGACGGCGAGGTCCGCCGCGCTCAGGGGCTCGGCCGAGGCGAAGAGAAGGGCCTCGGCGACCCGCATGGCCTCCCAATGGTCCGGCAGGTCCGGCACGTCGTCGACGAGTTTCACGGCGGCTAGGCTCACGCGCGTCTCCATCTCAGGCTTTGACCGGCGCAGGCGGCTCGGCGGTGCGCACCCAGACGGGCGCGAAGGCTTCGTCCTGGCGAATGACCAGGTGGCCTTCCCGCACCATCTCGAGCGTCGCCGAGAGGGCGGAGGCCAGCACGGTCGGGCGCATGGCGGGCTCCACCATGTAGCTTACCAGGTATCCATCGAGCTCGACCCAGTCGGCGAGCTGCCCGACGAGCCGTTCGAGGGCTTCGCGGGCCTCCACAAGCGACCAGACCTGGCGCTTGTGCAGGGTCACGCGGGCATTGATCTGCTTCTGGCGCTGCCGGGCATAGGCCTGCAGCAGGTCGTAGAGGGTCGCCTCGAAGCGCTGGTCCTTGCGAATCTGCACCGGCTCCGGCGCGCCGCGGGCGAAGACGTCCCGGCCGAGACGGTTGCGCTCGCCAAGACGCTTGGCGGCCTCGCGGATCACCTCGAGGCGCTGAAGCCGGGCCGCAAGAGCGGTCGCGAGTTCGTCCGCGGACGGCTCCTCGCCCTTCGGGGGCTCGGGCAGGAGGAGGCGCGACTTCAGATAGGCGAGCCAGGCCGCCATCACGAGGTAGTCGGCGGCGAGCTCCAGGCGCAGGCGGCGGGCCTCTTCGACGAAGACGAGGTACTGCTCGGCGAGGGCGAGGATCGAGATGCGCTGAAGATCGACCTTCTGCCGGCGGGCGAGTTCGAGGAGGAGGTCAAGCGGCCCTTCGAAACCGTCGACGTCGACGAGGAGAGCGGGTTCGCCCTCCGTGCGCTCGATGGGGGCTGTCTCCTCGAACGGGGGATCGTCTGCCATGGAGCCCACCTCGCGCGCCGGACGGCTAGGTTACGCCAGGGCGGCCAAGGCCGCATCCAGGCGCGCCCGGGCGTCCACAGGGTCGAAAGGTTCGGGCTCGTGCGCGATCCGCCCGAGGGCCGCGTCGGCCCTGCGACGCGCATCGCCTTCGAGCAGCGGCGAGCCCTCGGCGACGGCTATCATCTCCTCCATGACCCCGTTGCAATGCAGGGCCATGTCGCAGCCGGCCGCAAAAGAGGCCTCCGCCCGCTCGCGAAACGTGCCGGACAGGGCCTTCATGGAGAGATCGTCGCTCATGACGAGGCCGTCATATCCGATATGGCCCCGGACGATGTCGGCCAACACGGTCGGCGACGTGGTCGCGGGGCGTTCCGGATCGAGGGCCGTGTAGACGACGTGGGCCGTCATCGCGAGGGGCATGTCGGCGAGGACCCGGAACGGCGCGAAATCGTGGGCCTCGAGCTCCGCCCGCGAGGCGTCCACAACGGGCAGCGCGAGATGGCTGTCGGCGGCGGCGCGCCCGTGGCCGGGAATGTGCTTGATGACCGGAAGCACGCCGCCGGCGAGCAGACCCTCCGCCGCCGCGCGGCCGAGAACGGCCACCGTCCGGGGATCCCGGCCGTAGGCGCGGTCGCCGATCACGTCGTGAGCGCTCTCCACCGGGACGTCGAGGACCGGGACGCAGTCGACGTTGATGCCGACCTCGCGCAGGTCGTGGGCGATCAGGCGGGCGCCGAGGCGGGCGACCTCGCGGCGGACGAGGGGGTCGTTGGCGTGAACCGCGCCGTAGGCCCGGCCGGGCGGATATTTCGGCCAGTGCGGCGGCCCCATCCGCTGCACCCGTCCGCCCTCCTGGTCGATGAGGATCGGGGCGTTCGCCCGGCCGACCGTCGCGCGGAGCGCGTCGCACAGAGCTCGAACTTGCGCGGGGCTGTCCACGTTGCGCTTGAAGAGGATGAAGCCCCACGGATTCGCATCGCGAAAAAATGCGATCTCGTCGGAGGTTAGCTCCAGGCCGGCGCAGCCGGCAATGAGGGCGCGGGAGGTCATCCCCGCGCCTTACGATCCGACCCGGGCAGGGTCAAGGACAGAGCGGCAACAAGCCTAGTTCTTGGCGACGAAGCACTGGCCGCCCTGCCCCTGCAACTTGGAGCACAGGGCGGACGCATCGTCGCGGGTCATGGGACCGACCCGGACGCGGAAGACGGTGTTGCCGTTCACCTCGGCCTTGCGGATGAGCGGGGTCGCGCCGCCCAGCTCCGGGTAGCGCTGCTGCAGACGTTGAAGAGTCGTCCGGGCGTCGGCTTCGGACGGGCTGACGCCGAGCTGCACGGCGAAGCCGCCCGCAGCGGCTTCGGAGATCGCCGCGGCGGCTGGCGTCGGAGCGGCCGGGAGCGGCAGGGGCTGAGCCGTTGCGACCCTCTGCGGGGCCGTCGGGGCAGCCGCCGGGATCGTGGGCTGCGGCGAAGCGCCGCCGGCCACGGCCGCCGGAGCGGGCGTGGTCGGAACCGTGCGGGGCGCCGGGGTGGTCGGAGCCATCGTAGGCTGCGTGCGGGCCGGTGCCTGCGCAGCCGCCGGGAGGGTCGGCGGAAGCTGCGGGGCCGCGGCGGCAGCGGGCGCCGTGGCCGAGGCCGGGGCGGCCGGGGGCTGGTCCGAGGTGACGATGGTCCCGTCCGGCCTGATCGTGACGGTGCGGACGCGGCGGGGCTCGCCGAGGTTGAGACCGGCACCGGCGACCGGCGCCGCGGGCTGGGCGGCCGGCGGAGGCGGTGCGGCGGGCGCAGCCTGGCGGGCGGCCTGGCGCACGTCCACGGGCTGCTCCTCCCGGTTCACCACCTTGGTCTGGGATTCCCGGTTGCCCTCGTAGATCTGCTTGTTCTGGTTCGGGATCTCGACGCCGCCCGGGCTGAGCGGCGGCACCTTGGAGGGCTCGTTGTTCGCTTTGATGAGCGGGGGCTCGCCGCCCGTGCTCATGGCCGTCGGCCCCTGGAGCAGGAACATACTGCCAAGGCCGAGCACCGCGACGACGCCGATGGAGCCCGCCGTGATCACCACCTTGCGGGAGACGCCCCCGGCTCGTCCCTTCGGGGCTTCGGGTTCGGCGTGGGAATCCGCGTAGTAGGAGAGAGCCAGGTTCGGGTCGTAGTCGCCCTCCGCCTCGACCTTGGCCTGATACTCGGCATAGGAGGCGCCCACCTGGGCATAAGGATCGGCGGCACGGTGGCCGGCGGACGGGTCATGGTCCGCGAAGGCGCTGCGGAGCGCCGGCTCGGCCGAGCGGCGCTCGTCACGATGAACGAACAGGTCGTCGAGGGACCCCTCGTTCGCCGCCCGGGGCGGCTTGCGGTCGGCCGCGAGGAGGGTCTGGAAGGGGTCATCCTGCCCGACGATGCGGGCGAGTTCCGCCAGCGGATCGGCGCGGCCGTGGGAAGCGGGCTGCGGCTGAGCACTGAGCTGCTTTTCGATCTCGTCCAGATCGATCGGAAAGCGGGACCTCGCTGATTCGCTCATGGGCCGAACCTCCTGTTGACCGCCAGGGGGCGCCCCAGGCCGGCCTTACACCACTCAGGTCCCGCTCCAGCCCCGGCGCAAATGCGGCGGCCTCAACGGCTTAGCGCATTTCGTCGGGTGCCGTGACGCCCAGGACCGCCAGGCCCGATGCCAGAACGCCCCTCAGGGCATGCACCAACGCGAGCCTCGCCTGAGTGGAATCTTGATCAACCTGATTAACAAACCGTATCTGCGGCATGTCTTTGCCTTTATTCCATAAGGAATGGAAGGCACTTGCAAGGTCGTAGAGGTAAAATGCCACGCGGTGCGGCTCGTGTGCCTCAGCGGCACCCTCGACGACCCGGGGAAACTGGGCCAGCCGCCGCAGGACGTCCAACTCGGCCTCGTCGGCGAGGATCGAAAGGTCCGCCGCCTTCAGGGCCCCGGCTGAGAGATCGGCTCCCGGGAAGGCCTCCGCCGCCTGCCGGAACACGGATGCGCAGCGGGCATGGGCGTACTGGACGTAAAAGACCGGATTGTCCTTCGATTGCTCCACCACCTTGGCGAGGTCGAAATCGAGGGGCGCGTCGTTCTTGCGGAAGATCATCATGAAGCGCACCGCGTCGCGGCCCACCTCGTCCACCACTTCCCGCAGGGTCACGAAATCCCCTGCCCTCTTGGACATCTTCACGGGCTCGCCGCCGCGCAGCAACTTCACCAGCTGGCAGAGCTTCACGTCGAGCTCGGCCTCGTCGCCCGACACGGCCTTCACGGCGGCCTTCATTCGCTTGACGTAGCCGCCGTGGTCCGCGCCCCAGACGTCGATCATCTGCCGGAAGCCGCGCTCGAACTTGGAGCGGTGATAGGCGATGTCGTTGGCGAAATACGTGTAGGAGCCGTCCGATTTCAGGAGCGGCCGGTCGACGTCGTCGCCGAAGGCGGTCGCCCGGAAGAGCACCTGCTCCCGGTCCTCCCAATCCTCGTCCTTCTGGCCTTTCGGAGGCGGCAAGCGGCCGAGATAGACGAGGTCGCGGGCGCGAAGATCGTCGATGGTGCGCTTCACCAAGCCCCCGTCACCCTCCTGCAGGGTGCGCTCGGAGAAGAACACGTCGTGACGGATGTTGAGGGCGGCAAGGTCCTCGCGGATCATGGCCATCATGCCGTCGATGGCGGCGTCCCGCAGGAGCGGCATCCACTCGGCCTCGGGCTTGTCGAGGAGACCGGGTCCGTGAACCTTGGCGAGGTCCTGGCCGATCGCCTTCAGGTACTCGCCGGGATAAAGCCCCTCCGGGATTGCGCCGATCTCTTCGCCGAGAGCTTCGCGGTAGCGCAGGTGCGCCGAGCGCGCGACCACGTCGATCTGCGCGCCCGCATCGTTGATGTAGTACTCGCGGACGACCCGGTACCCGGCGAAGGCGAGCAGGTTGGCGAGCGCATCGCCGAACACCGCGCCGCGGCCGTGGCCCACATGCATGGGACCTGTGGGATTGGCGGACACATATTCCACGTTCACGGCTTCGCCGCCGCCCTGGTCGCTGCGGCCGAAACCCTCTTCCATGGCGGCCCGGAGCACGTCCTGAAAGACGGCCGGCGCCAACGTCATGTTGATGAAGCCGGGACCGGCCACCTCGACCTTGGCCACACCGGGATCGGCTTTCAGCTCGGCGGCGAGGAGGTCGGCGAGCGCCCGTGGGTTGGTGCCGGCGGCTTTGCCCAGAACCAGGGCGGCGTTGGTGGCAAGATCCCCGTGCGACGCGTCCCTCGGCGGCTCGACGACCACGCGACTGACGTCGAGCCCTGCGGGGAGTTGTCCTGCCGCAGCAAGCCGCCCGACCGCATCCGCGACGCGGGTCTCGAAGAGCGCGAAGATATTCATCGGTGTGCCAGATCCCTCAAGGTCCGGGCGCCTGGGGCCCCGGACACGCTTTTGGGGCTCATGTCACGTCGACCGCCTTGCATCAAGTCGGGGGCGGCCGCGGCCCTGATGCCGCAACGAAAAACCCCGCGGCGGGCGCCGCGGGGTCGAGACTGCCGGTACCGAGGAGGCGCCCTTAGGCGGCCTGGCCGCGGCGCTTCTGCATGAAGGCGTCGAACTCCTCGCGGTCCTTGGCGCGCTTCAGCTCCTCGACGAACTCCGCGAAGGCGCGGCTTTCCTCGTCGAGCTTCCGGCGCTCCTCCTCGAGACGCTGCAGCTCGCGCTGGCGGTACTCCTCGAAGGCGGAGTTGCCCGTGAACGGGGCGTGGGAGGTCCGGGCCGCAGGCACGAAACGCCAGCCGAAGGTGCGCTCCGTGTAGGCTTTGGCGGCCTCCGGCATCGGATAGCCGGTGAACTTCCAGGCCAGGTAGGCGAGAGCCAGCGGCCAGGCGAAGATGAACCCGACGATGATCCCGGTGATCTCCCAGGAGCGGCGGAACGGCGGGCCGCTGCGTCGGTGGCGCAGGTTGGTATTCCAGGGCGCAGTGCCAGCAAACGAGTGCATCGAAGTCTCCGTGTTTCCCCCGGACCTTGAGATGCGGGGCCGCACCCCGCCTTTCAAGATGCGGGCGTCAGCGGAGGTCCGGCGTGGCGTCGAAGAGCCGACGGTGCTCCAAAACGGCGTAGCGGTCGGTCATGCCGGCGATGTAGTCGGCGACGCGGCGGGCGAGCCGGGGCTCGTCGCCGGGCAGGTTCGCCCTCCACTCCTCCGGCATGGTGCTGGGCTCCTCCATGAAGCGGCGGAAGAGATCGCGCAGGATCTGGTCGGCCTTGGCCCGCACCCGCATCACCTCGGGATGCCGGTACATGTGCGGGTAGAGGAAGCGCTTGATCGAGGCGTCGGCCTCGCGCATCGCGGCGGAGAAGCACACCATCGTGTCGTCCGCGCGCCGGATGTCGTCGGCGTTCGCCGGTGCCGCCGCCGCGATGCGGCGGGCGCCCTCCTCCACCACGTCCTCGACGAAACGGGTGATGACCCGGCGGGTGAGTTCGTGGATGCGCCGGGACAGCTCGAGGCGGGGATAGCGGGCGTCGATCTCGCTCAGAAGGGCGTCGAGGAATGGCACCTCCCGGAGCTCGTCGATGGTGAAGAGCCCGGCCCTGAGGCCGTCGTCGATGTCGTGGGCATCGTAGGCGATGTCGTCCGCGATCGCCGCCGCCTGCGCCTCGCCGCTCGCATAGGTGGCGAGGCCGAGATCGTGCTGCGCGTTGTACTCGAGGATCGCCAGAGGAACGCCGCGCTCGAGGTAGCGCAGGGTCGGCCGACCCGCCGCGTCCAGAAGCGGGCCGTTGTGCTTCACGAGGCCCTCAAGAGTCTCCCAGGCGAGGTTCAGCCCGTCATAGGCGGCGTAGCGCCTCTCAAGACGCGTCACGATGCGCAGGGCCTGGGCGTTGTGGTCGAAACCGCCGAAACCCGCCATGCAGGCCTCCAGGGCGTCCTCGCCCGTATGGCCGAACGGGGTGTGGCCGAGGTCGTGGGAGAGGGCCAGGGCCTCCGCGAGGTCCTCGTCGAAGCCGAGGGAGCGGGCGAGCGCCCGGGCGATCTGGCTCACCTCGATGGTGTGGGTGAGCCGCGTCCGGTAGTGATCGCCCTCGTGATAGACGAAGACCTGCGTCTTGTGCTTGAGACGGCGGAAAGCGGAGGAATGGATGATCCGGTCCCGGTCGCGCTGGAATTCGCTGCGGGTGGGAGAGCTGTCCTCCGGGTGAAGGCGCCCGCGGCTCGCCCAGGGGTCGCAGGCGTAGGTCGCCCGCCACCGCTCGCCATGGGACCGGGTTCCTTCGGGCCGCATGGGCCGTCCTCGGGTTGAAGCCTCGTCCAATGGCCCTTACCTTCGGGTGGAATGGTTTTGCAAGCGGACCCCTGCCCATGTCCCCCGTGACCCTGACCGAGCGCGCCGCGCGCCGCATCAACGAGATCATGGCGGCCGAGCCCCAGGGCTCGATGCTCCGCGTGAGCGTCAACGGCGGCGGTTGTTCGGGGTTCCAGTATGCGTTCGACGTGGAGCGGTCCCGTCAGGACGACGATCTCGTAATCGAGCGGGACGGCGCCGCCGTGCTCGTCGACCAGGTCTCGCTCCAGTACATGGACGGCTCGGTGATCGACTTCGTGGACGATCTCATCGGCCAGTCCTTCAAGATCGAAAACCCGCACGCCACCGCATCCTGCGGCTGCGGCACGTCGTTCTCGATCTGACGAGGCGGGCCGTGTAGAAGGCTCCAAGCATTCGTCGGAGCCTCATCCATGCGTCTCTTCCGCCGCACGGCCCTCCTCGCCACGGCCGCCCTTCTCGGGCTCGCCGCTCTCGGCACCGAGCCGGCAATCCTGCGCGACGCCTCCTTCGAGGCGGCGGGCGGGCGCATCTCCATCGGAGCCGCCAGGGTCCCGCTCTTGAGTGCGGCCTTCGCGCAGAACGACCAGATCGCCCTTGAGAACGTGACGGTGACCTTGGGAGCGAGCACCTACGCGGCCAAGAGGGTCGTGTTCTCGGGCGTCACCTCGAGCCGGGCGGATGTCGAAGCCCTGTTCAGCCCAAACTCCACCGAGCCGCTGGCGGCGCGCCTTGCCCGCATCAATGCCCGTCAGATCGCGGTGCCTGAGCTCACCGTCAGCGTCGCGATGGGGCCGACCCGGCAGCGTTCGACCTACCGCAATCTCGTCGCGTCGGACATCCGCGGCGGCCGCATCGCGGATCTGGCGATCGAAGAGGGCCTGAACGAGGTCGAGGGGCCGAAGCGCGCCGTCTCGGCGCACAAGCGGCTCACGCTCAAGGGCCTCGCGGCGACCGACCTTGCGCGGGTCTATTTCGAGAAGGCAGGGTCTCAACCGGCGCCGCTGACCCGGGTTTACGACGCGTTCGCGGTGGAGGACATCCGGCATCAGGACGGTGACGGCACGGTGCTCAAGATCGCCCGCGCGAACGGGCGCGATATCCTGATGCGGCCGACGGCGGAGTCATGGTCCGGCAGCACGTCGCTCATCGCCGCCATGGCCGAGCTGGATCAGCCCTCGTCGGCAGATTCGAGCCGGCTCGTGGCGTCCCTCGCCGACATGCTCGGAGCCTTCGAGATCGGTCTTGCGGAGATGCACGGCCTCGACATGACGGGCCCCTCGGAAAAGGGCGAACCCATCGCCTTGAGGTTGCGGCGCCTCGCCTATTCGGGCGCGGCCGCCCAGCCGGCGGACCTGCGGCTCGAGGGTTTCGAGCTTGCGGCGCCCGACGGCTCGGCCCGTTTCGCCTCCCTTACCTTCACGGGCTTCTCTTTCGAGGCGACGCGCCAGGGGTTGATGGCTTTGAAGGGTCGATCACTCGAAGACCTCGATGCGGCCACCTTGCGCACGCTGATCCCCACCATTGGGACGATGCGGTTTTCGGGCCTCGACTTTGACGTGCCGAACGAGGCCGACCAGCAGCCCAAGCCCGAGCGCATCCGCTTCACCGTCAAGGAAATCGAGTTCACGGCGGACCGGCCGCTCAACGGCATCCCGACGAACATCCGGATCGGCCTTCAGAACCTCGCCATGCCGCTGCCGGCAACAAGCGACGAAGAGGGCCTGAAAGACCTCGTCGCGCTCGGCTACAAGAGCCTCGATCTCTCCCTCGCGGCCGCCGCGACCTGGAACGAAGCGGGGCAGGAAATCGTCCTGCGGGAGGTCTCGGCGAGCGGCGCAGAGATGCTGAACCTGCGGGCCACGGGCGTCATCGGCAACGTGACGCGCGACGTGTTCCACGCCGACACGGCGCTCGCGACCGTCGCGGCCCTCGGCGCGAGCGCCAAGAGCCTCGACATCACGGTCGAGAATACCGGGCTCTTCGAGCGCTACATCGCGCAGGAGGCGAAGAAGCAGCGCCGCACCCCCGAATCCCTGCGGCGGGAATACGGCTCGACGGCCGCCTTCGCGATCCCGGCCCTGCTGGGCAATTCCGATCAGGCGAAGGGCCTCGGCCAGGCGGTAGCGCGGTTCGTTGCAAAGCCCGCGCGCCTCAGGATCGCCGCGCGGGCGCGCAGCGCCGCCGGCCTCGGGATCGCCGACGTCATGAGCATCGCCTCGCCGACCGACGTGCTGCAGCAGCTCGAGATCCGCGCGACGACGGAAGAGCGCCTCTAGGCCTCGCCCGCTTCCGCAGCCTGCGCCTCCACCACCGCCACAGCGGTGAGGTTCACGATGCCTCGCGCAGTGACCGACGGGGTGAGGACGTGGGCCGGCTTGGCGGGGCCGATGAGGATGGGCCCGACGGGCAGCGCGTCCGCCAGGATCTTGGTGAACTGGAAGGCCACGTTGGCGGCGTCCAGATTCGGCATGACGAGCACGTTGGCCTCGCCCTTCAGGGTCGAGGACGGGTAGACCTTCTCGCGGATCATGGCCGACAGCGCCGTATCGGCCTGCATCTCGCCGTCGACCTCGAGATCCGGCGCCCGCTCGCGGATGAGCGCCAGGGCCTCGCGCATCTTGACCGCCGAACGGGTGTCGGCGGAGCCGAAATCCGAATGCGAGAGGAGCGCGATCTTCGGCGGCAGGCCGAAGCGCCGGACGTGGCTGGCGCAGGCGACCGTCATGTCGGCGATCTCCTCGGCGGTCGGATCCGGCCGCACATGGGTGTCGGCGATGAAGTAGGCGCCCTTCTGGGTGATCACGAGGGAGAGCGCCGCCATCTCGCGGGTGCCGGGGACGAGCCCGATGATGTCGCGGATGTGCTTCAGGCGCGACTGGAAGCGGCCTTCAAGGCCGCAGATCAGGGCGTCCGCATCCCCGCGCCGGACGGCGAGCGCGCCGATCACCGTCGTGTTGGTGCGCACCAGCGTCTTCGCGGCATCGGGCGTGATGCCGCGGCGGCCGGCCGCCTCGCAATAGGTCGCGACGTAGTCGCGGTAGCGGGGATCGTCCTCGGGGTTCACGAGTTCGAAATCCCGCCCGACCTGAATCGAGAGCCCGAACCGCTTGAGGCGCGTTTCCACCACGCCCGGACGGCCGATGAGGATCGGCCGCGCAAGCCCCTCCTCCAGGATCACCTGGGTCGCCCTGAGGACCCGCTCGTCCTCGCCTTCGGCGTAGATGACGCGCTTCGGCGCCGCCTTGGCCTTGGTGAAGAGCGGCTTCATGATGAAGCCTGAGCGGAACACGAAGCGGGTAAGCGAATCCGCGTAAGCTTGGAGGTCGTCCACCGGCCGGGTAGCGACCCCGCTTTCCATCGCCGCCTTTGCGACGGCGGGCGCGATGCGCAGGATGAGGCGCGGGTCGAAGGGGCTCGGGATGAGCGACTTGCGGCCGAAGGGATGCGCTTCGCCGCCGACCGCGCGGGCGACCACCTCGGAGGGCGTCTCGCGGGCGAGCGCCGCAATGGCCTTCACGGCGGCCGCCTTCATCTCCTCGTTGATGGTCGTCGCGCCCACATCGAGCGCGCCGCGGAAGATGTAGGGAAAGCACAGGACGTTGTTGACCTGGTTCGGATAGTCGGACCGGCCCGTACAGATCATGGCGTCGGGGCGCGCGGCCTCCGCCTCCTCGGGCATGATCTCAGGGTACGGGTTGGCGAGAGCCAGGATCAGCGGCCGGGCCGCCATGCGCTCCAGGAGGTGAGGCTTGAGAACCCCGCCCGCCGAAAGGCCGAGGAACACGTCCGCGTCGCCGATGACGTCCGCCAGCGTGCGCGCATCCGTCCTCTGGGCATAGGCCGATTTCCACCGGTCCATGAGCTCGTTGCGACCCTCATGGACCACGCCTTCGATGTCGGTGACCCAGATGTTCTCGCGCCGGGCGCCGAGGGAGACGAGGAGGTTGAGGCAGGCGAGCGCCGCAGCCCCGGCGCCCGAGGTCACGATCTTCACGTCCTCGATGCGCTTGCCGGCGAGTTCAAGGGCATTCGTCACGGCGGCACCCACGATGATGGCGGTGCCGTGCTGGTCGTCGTGGAAGACCGGGATGCCCATGCGGGCCTTGAGGCGCTCCTCCACCTCGAAGCATTCAGGCGCCTTGATGTCCTCGAGATTGATGCCTCCGAAGGTGGGCTCCAGGGCCGCCACCACGTCCACGAGCTTGTCGACGTTCTTTTCGGCCACCTCGATGTCGAACACGTCGATGCCGGCGAACTTCTTGAAGAGAACCGCCTTCCCTTCCATGACGGGCTTGGAGGCGAGCGGGCCGATGTCGCCGAGGCCGAGCACCGCCGTGCCGTTGGAAATGACGGCCACGAGGTTCTGGCGGGAGGTCAGATTGGCGGCCTCCCCCGCATCCGCCGCGATGGCCTCGCAGGCGGCCGCCACGCCCGGCGAGTAGGCAAGCGCGAGGTCGCGCTGGTTGCCGAGAGGTTTTGTCGCTTGGATTTCGAGTTTACCCGGGCGCGGATAGCGGTGATAGAACAACGCCCCCGTCTTCAGATCCTGCGAGATATCGCCATTCCGGTTGCCGCTCATCCGCCCTACCCTTGTGGAGCCGTGGCCCGCGGGGCCGCTGCTCCCGTTTCCATAGGCTGCTGCGGCGGCGGGCTCAACCGCCATGATCCCGCAGGGCTTTTCGGCGCTGCGGCCGAACTGCGCTTGCACGGGTGTCCTGGCGGGAACGGGGCCGGCCCGTGACGCAGGTCCGGTGCGCCGTCATCAGCTTCATCGCCACGGGCGGAGGCGTCACGGAAGCGTTCTTTAACAGCTTGACCATGCTGCGGCGGGCGGGGCTCGAGCCCATTCCCGTGGTGCCGGCCGAGGCCAGCTACCTCGACCGGCTCGCGGGGTGCGGCGCAGCATCGGTGCGGGTTCCGGGACTGGCCTACGGCGGCAAAGCCGCCCGTCCCCTTCAGCTCTGGCGGCTGCTCCGGGCCATCCGCCAAGTGCAGCCCGATCTCATCCTCGCCCATAACGGCCGCTTCGTGAGCGGGCTCAGACGATGGCTGCGCGTTCCGGTGGTGGCCGTGTGCCATGGCGGAAGGCCTGCCCGGTATCTCAGGGCCGACCGGGTCATCACCGTGAACGATCCGCAGCGCCAAGCCCTCCTATCGCTCGGCTACCCGTCCGGACGGGTCGACGTAATCGACAACGTGGTCCCGGTGGACGCGCTGCCGCCTTATGCACCGCGGCCCTGGCCCGAAGCGCCTGTGATCGGCACGCTCCGCCTCCTTGAGCCCGCCAAGGGTCTCGATACGCTGATCGAAGCGGTCGCGATCCTCGCCGGCCGCGGCCGTCGCCTGAGGGCTCGGATCGGCGGCACCGGATCGCAGGAGGCGAACCTGCGGGCGCTCGCGCGCCGGCGACGGGTGGACGATCTCGTCGAGTTCGCGGGCTGGGTGTCCGACAAGGCCGGGTTTTTGAACGGAATCGATCTTTACGTCCTGCCTTCGCGCGAGGAGACCTGGGGCATCGCCATCGCGGAAGCGTGGGCGGCAGGGCTTCCGGTCGTCTCCACCGCCTGCGAGGGCCCCCTGCGGCTGATCGAGGATCGGTCGACCGGGCTCCTGGCGCCGCCGGATGATCCCGCAGCCCTCGCCGATGCTATCGACCGGGCATGCCGGGACGGCGCGCTTACTCGGCGGCTCGCCGAAGCCGGGCACCGGCATTGCGCGGAGCGCTACACCCTCGGCGTGGTCGCGCCCCGCTTTTCCGCTGCGGTGCTGGCAGCGCTGCCAGGCGGGCCGCTGTCGCGGAGCGCGGGCTGATCCTGTTCAGCGTCGCGTCTCGGGCTCGGCGAGGCCTTCGCGCGCCAGCGCCGTCCGCCGCATCAGGAATGCCCAGGCTCCGGCGGCCGCACCGCCATGGCGCTCCACCCGAATGCGGCGGAAGGTCAGGGCGGCCCCGATGGCCTTCAGCGTTTCGCGAGCGGCGATGCCGGGGGCGGGGTTCGGGAGATGGTACTTGCGGCTCACGTGCGCGTGCGACCAAGCCCGGTGCCACGAGCGCCGGAAGGCTTTGCCGGGCTTCACCGCCGGCGCCGCATGGCGGACGGAAGCGGACGGAACGTAGATGAGCGATGGGCTCGCATCGGCGATCCGGCGGCAGAGGTCCTCGTCCTCGAAGAAGAGCACGATCCGCTCGTCGAAGCCGCCGAGCCGCAGCAACAGATCGCGTTTGACGAGGAAACAGGCGCCGGACGCGTGAGGAACGCAGGCGTCGCCCTCTGGCAGGACGAGAATGCCCGCCGGGTTCTTGAGATAGGGCGCGAGAAGGGAGCGCGGTTCGAAGGCCACGCGGCCGGACGCCTCGACGACCCTTGGCGCAAAGAAGCCGCTTTCAGGATAGAGCCGCGCGGCGGCGAGGAGAGCCGCCACGGCGCCGGGCTCGACCACAACGTCGGAGTGCAGGACGAGCAGGAACTCGCTCGAGGCCGCGCGGGCGCCCGCATTGGCGGCACGCCCGTAGCCTTCGTTCCGGCGGTTGTGGATGACCTTCGCCCCAAGCTCCGCCGCGATCTCGGCGGAGCCGTCCGTTGAGGCATTGTCCACCAGCACGACGGGCACGCCGGCCGCATTCAGCGCATCGAGGCAGTCCGGCAGCACCTCGGCGCTGTCGGACGTGACCACGATGGCGGTGACGAGGCTCATTTCTCCGGCAGGTTCAGCCGGATATGGAGTTCGCGGAGCTGCTTGGGCGTCACGTCCGACGGTGCGCCAAGGAGCAGGTCTTCCGCCCGCTGGTTCATCGGGAAGATGGTGATCTCGCGCAGGTTCTGGGCGCCGCAGAGCAGCATCACGATGCGATCAATGCCCGCCGCCATTCCGCCATGGGGCGGCGCGCCGTACTGGAATGCGCGGTACATGCCGCCGAACCGCGCCATCACCTCGTTCTCGCCGTAGCCGGCGATCTCGAAGGCCTTCACCATCCGGTCGGGACGGTGGTTGCGAATGGAGCCCGAGGCCATCTCGTAGCCGTTGCAGACCATGTCGTATTGCAGCGCCTTGATGGCGAGCACCCGGTCCTTGTCGGTGGGATCAAGGGCCATGAAGGCCTCGTGCTCCATGGCCGGTGCCGAGAACGGGTTGTGCGAGAAGTCGATCTTCTTCTCGTCCTCGTTCCACTCGTATTGCGGGAATTCGGTAATCCAGCAGAAGGCGAAGCGGTCCTTGTCGGACAGCCCCAGCTCGTCCGCGATCCGGTTGCGCGCCTTGCCGGCGAGCGAGGCGGCCTTGCCCTCATCCCCGGCGGCGAAGAACACCGCGTCCCCGGCCTTAAGGCCCGCCGCTTCGCGGATCGCTCCTTGAGCGGCTTCGGGGATGAACTTCGCGATCGGCCCCTTGCCGGTGATCGAAGCTCCGTCCTGCTCGAAGACGATGTAGCCGAGGCCCGGCGCGCCTTCCGTGCGCGCCCAGTCGTTGAGCTTGTCGAAGAACGAGCGCGGCTGCGCGGCGGCACCCGTCGCCGGGATGGCGCGCACCACGCCGCCGCCCGCCACCACGTTCTTGAACGCGTTGAAGGTCACGTCCTCGCGGCGGAACACGTCGGACACGTCGGCGATGACGAGGGGGTTGCGCAGGTCCGGCTTGTCGGAGCCGTATTTCAGCATCGCCTCGGCATAGGGGATGCGTGGGAACACGTCCGTCACGGGCTTGCCGTCCGCGAACTCCTTGAAGGTGTCGCGCACGACGGGCTCCATGGTGCGGAACACGTCCTCCTGCTCGACGAAGCTCATTTCGATGTCGAGCTGGTAGAACTCGCCCGGCAGGCGGTCGGCGCGGGGGTCCTCGTCGCGGAAGCAGGGCGCGATCTGAAAGTAGCGATCAAAGCCCGACATCATGATGAGCTGCTTGAACTGCTGGGGCGCCTGCGGCAGCGCGTAGAACTTGCCGGGATGGATCCGCGACGGCACGAGGAAGTCGCGCGCGCCCTCGGGCGAGGACGCGGTGAGGATCGGGGTCTGGAACTCGAAGAAGCCGCTCTCCTTCATGCGGCGGCGGAGCGAGTCGATGATCGCGCCGCGCTTCATGATGTTGGCGTGAAGTTTCTCGCGGCGGAGATCCAGGAAGCGGTAGGTTAGCCGGGTTTCCTCCGGGTATTCCTGGTCGCCGAACACCGGCAGCGGCAACTCGGCAGCCGGGCCGAGCACTTCCATCTCGGTGATATAGACCTCGACCGTGCCGGTCGGCAGTTCCGCGTTCTCGGTGCCCGCCGGGCGCTTTCTCACCTTGCCGTCGATGCGGATCACCCATTCGGAGCGAACCGTCTCGGCGAGCTTGAAGGCCGCCGAATCCGGGTCGATGACGCATTGCGTCATGCCGTAATGATCGCGCAGGTCGATGAAGAGCACGCCCCCGTGGTCGCGGATGCGGTGGCACCAGCCGGAGAGGCGGGTGAGGCCGCCGACATCGGATTCGCGGAGCGCGCCGCAGGTGTGGGAGCGGTAACGGTGCATGAGCCTGCTCAGGGGAATGGAGTTCGCCGCACCATTCACGCGAAGGCAGGGATGTCAAGGGAACGCGGGCCTTCGAAGCCCTCTCCCCTCACCCGAGCCCCGGCGCGCCAACGAGAAAGGCCGGCTTGGCGCCGGCCTTTCCCAACAACCTTCCAGGGTCCTCAGTTCTTGCGAACGATCGGCGCCGGGATCGGCTTCACGGGGTCATCCCAACGGTAGCGAACCGCCGCCGAGATGATGTTCACGTTGCTGTCGACGTCGGCGACGAAGGGAAGTCCGTTGAAGTCCTGATGCCCCGGCCGAATGTCGATTTTGGTGTTATTCGCCGCAAAGATATGAGTGTATGCCACGTCGAAGGAGAGCTTCTCGCTCCACTGGTAGGTTGCACCGAGCGAAGCCCAGATGCGGTCGTCGTCCGGCAGGCGGGTGCTGCGGGTCTCCGTGGTGATCGGCGACTCCTCGTAGGCGAGGCCGGCGCGCAGGGTTAGCCGGTCATTGAAGCGATAATCGAAGCCGACCGAATACATGTACCCGTCCTCATAGTTGAGGGGCAGATCGCTCACCGCACGATTTATCGCGGTGTTGACGATGGCAGGGGACTTCAAGCGACTCCAATTCGTCCATTCGAAACCAACGTGCAAGGTGAACGCTGGACCGATGGCTTGCGACAAACCGATCGTAACCTGCTCAGGCGTGTTAAGCTTGGCCTTGATGGGAAAATTGACAGCGACGGGCGCAAACACGCCGGCCGGAGCATCAATAGAACCCTCAAGCTCGTGATGCACGGAGGACCGGAAGCCCACTCCGATCGTGGTCCCGGCGAAGGGCGTCAGGGTCAAGCCAGCCGTGAAGCCGAAGCCGATGTCATCGCCATCGAGAATGACGCTCGGCGAGGTCGGTGAGAAACCTGCTGCTTGCTTCAGGCGTACGTCGAAATATTGCACGGTCGGCCCGCCAGCGATTGACAACCATTCGTTGACCTTGAAGCCGACGATCGGGTTGAAGTTGAGGCTGAAAATCTTCGACGAACGTGAGTAGGTTTGACCCGCCCACGCCTGATTGGGATCGGTAACGAGGCCGTAGGGCGCGGAGCTCGAATAACCGACCCAGAGGCGATCATTGACCTGATACGAGGTGTAACCCGCCAAAAGGGCAGCGTCTTGGCCGATGTCGCCGGACGGGCCGAGCGGCAGGACGGATAGGGGCGTACCAGAACGCGGCGTGATCTCCACCTCCGGGATGATGATCGACAGATGGTTCTCGCTCTGCCAGCCGGGGGCCATGGTGATCGTGGCCGGGTTCCAGAACATGGAGGAGAGGCGGCCGGAGCCCGAGGCGGCGCCGGCGAACGAGTAGCCCTGAGCCGTCGCGCTCTGCTCGCGAACACCGAAGGCGCCGGCCTGCGCGGATCCTTGAGCGGCGATGAGGGCCGCTGCCGAAACGGCGGCCAGGGTCAGGGAACGATGGAAACGGCTCATGTGGTGTCAGCCCTCTGGAGGTCTTGCTTGGTGGGCGCGGGGCGTTCCGCGTTGGGATCACCATGCCCGTGCTGAATCTTGGCTACAATCGGTGAACGGAGCCTTGCCGCGGGACTGGGCCGGCAGTCGCTCAACGAGAGATCAGAGGCGGATACTGTTTGCCTTCTTGTTGTGCAGTCAAATTACGCTGCTCCGCGATGTAGTTCACATGTAAACCAATGTATTGGTGCGCCTGGTCACGCTGCTCTCTCGCAAGGTCATGACCCATCCCAGCTGCCCGTTTTGGCGCCAATCGTGACAAAACGGCAACGCTTTTGCCTGCCGCCGGTGCATTGCGGTCCCGTGACGGAACGTGAGATGTACCCTGCATAACGCGCGTTCAGGGAGAATCGCATGAAACTGGTACGGTTTGGGCAACCTGGTTCCGAGAAGCCCGGCTTGGTCGATGCGGAGGGTCGCGTCCGCGACGCCTCCGGCCTCGTGCCCGACGTGACCGGCGCCATGCTGGCGGCGGGCGGCCTCGCGCGGCTCCAGGATGTCGACCCGGCGACCCTGCCCCTCGCGCCGGAGGGCGCGCGCCTCGGACCCTGCGTCGGCTTCGTGCGCAACTTCATCGCCATCGGGCTCAACTACGCGGACCACGCCGCCGAGACCGGCGCGGCGATCCCGGCCGAGCCCATCGTCTTCAACAAAGCCCCGTCCTGCATCGTCGGCCCCAACGACGACGTGATCATCCCCCGCGGCTCCCTGAAGACCGACTGGGAGGTGGAGCTTGCCATCGTGATCGGCGAGCGGGCCTCTTACGTCGGCGCCAACGAGGCGCTCGACTTCGTGGCCGGCTATTGCGTGTGCAACGACGTGTCGGAGCGCGAGTACCAGCTAGAGCGTGGCGGCACCTGGACCAAGGGAAAGGGCTGCCCGACCTTCGGCCCCCTCGGGCCCTGGCTCGTCACCAAGGACGAGATCCCGGACGTCCAGAACCTCGCCATGTGGCTCGACGTGAACGGCGAGCGCATGCAGAACGGCTCCACGAAGACCATGATCTTCAACGTGGCGAAGATCGTGTCCTACGTCTCGCATTTTATGGTGATGGAGCCCGGCGACGTGATCACCACCGGCACGCCGCCCGGCGTCGGCATGGGCCTGAAGCCGCCGCGCTACCTCAAGACGGGGGACGTGGTGGCGCTCGGGATTGAGGGCCTCGGCGAGCAGCGCCAGCAGGTGCTGGGCTTCGAGGGCAGCCTCCTCGATACCAGCCACCACGTCAGGCGCGCGTCGTAAGGTCCGACGCGACCGGAGGGACGGGCTCAAGGGCTGGCCCGTCCCCTTTCGGGGCGTCCACGGCGCGGGGTCGTGAGCTCCGCCGAGCGACGGGCGTTTGCCTAGTCCAGGTGGAACTTGGACAATTCCCGGTGCTCGCCGTAAATGCGCCGCACCGTGCCGGTCGCCGAGCGGTAGACGACCGTTTCGGTCTCGATCACCTCCGGCCCGAACTTCACGCCCTTCAGGAGCGCTCCGTCGGTGACGCCGGTCGCGGCGACGACCACGTCGCCGCGGGCAAGGTCCGTCATGTCGTACTTCCGGTCCGGATCCGAGACGCCCATCGTGGCGGCGCGGGAGCGCTTCTCTTCCGTGTCGAGAATGAGGCGGCCCTGCATCTGGCCGCCGATGCAGCGCAGCGCGCCCGCCGCCAGAACGCCCTCGGGCGCCGCGCCGATACCGAGATAGATGTCGATGCCGGTCTCGGAGGGCTTGGTTGTGAAGATCACGCCCGCTACGTCGCCGTCGGAGATGAGCCGGATACCGGCGCCGGTCCGGCGGATGGCGGCGATGAGATCCGCATGGCGCGGGCGGTCGAGGACGAGGGCGGTGAGTTCGTGCACCTTCACGCCCTTCGCCTTGGCGAGGCTGTGCAGGTTCTCCTCCGGGGACGCGTCGAGGTCGACGACGCCGGCCGGGTAGCCCGGGCCAACCGCGATCTTGTGCATGTAGACGTCGGGAGCGGCGAGGAGCGTGCCGGCTTCCGCCATCGCCATCACGGCGATGGAGCCCGGCATGTCCTTGGCACACAGGGTCGTGCCCTCGAGCGGGTCGACGGCGATGTCCACCTTGGGGCCGTTCTTGTTGCCCACCCGCTCGCCGATGAAGAGCATTGGCGCCTCGTCGCGCTCGCCCTCGCCGATGACGACGGTGCCGTCGATCGGCAGCTTGTTGAGCTCGCGCCGCATGGCGTCCACCGCCGCCTGGTCGGCGGCCTTCTCGTTGCCGCGGCCCCGAAGCCTGGCGGAGGCGACCGCGGCGCGCTCGGTGACGCGCACGAGTTCGAGCGTGAGGATGCGCTCGATGACCTGACCCGGTTGGACGGTGATACCCTGCGACATGGACTGGGGGGCTCCCTGTTGATTTGTTCGTTCGGTGCCGGGCCGGTCGGCCCGGAGGACGTTATTCCCGCTCGATGCGGATCACTTGGGGCGGCTCGGCGATAAGACCATCCTGGGTGATGCGCTCGACGACGGTCCGGATGACGGCTTCCGTCGCCGCGTAGGTGATCAGCACCAGGGGCACCGGGGCACCGGACCGCCCGTGCGGATCCTGGCTGGCCGCCGCCTCGGAGCGCTTCTGAAGGATGCTCTCGATGGAGATGTCCGCCTCCGCCATCCGGGTGGCAACGCCGGCGGCGACGCCCGGCCGGTCGTGGACCGTCAGGCGGATATAGTAGCCGCCCTCGTGGCGCTGCATCGGCGCGCGCTGGGCCGTCTCAAGGCCCGCGACGGGCCGCCCGAAGGGCGCCCGGGCCGCGCCGGACGCCACGTCCGCGATGTCGGCCACCACCGCCGAAGCTGTGGCGTCGCCGCCGGCGCCGGGGCCGATCAGGGTCAGTTCGCGCACCGCGTCGGCATCGAGCGTCACGGCGTTCGCGACGCCCATAACCTGGGCGATGGCGGAGGTGCGCGGCACCATGGTGGGGTGGACCCGCTGCTCGATCCCGGTCTCCGTGCGCTCGGCGACGCCGAGAAGCTTGATGCGGTAGCCGAGCTCCTTCGCCATGGCGAGGTCGAGCGGCGCGATCTTGGAGATCCCTTCCACGTAGATCGCATCGGCGTCGATCTGGGTCCCGAAGGCAAGGCTGGTCAGGATGGCGAGCTTGTGGGCGGTGTCGAAGCCCTCAACGTCGAAGGTCGGGTCGGCCTCCGCGTAGCCGAGGCGCTGGGCATCCTTCAGGCAGGCCTCGAAGGTGAGACCCTCGAGTTCCATGCGGGAGAGGATGTAATTGCAGGTTCCGTTGAGGATCCCGTAGAGGCGCGAGATCGTATTGCCGGGCAGGGCCTCCCGCAGGGTCTTGATGACCGGGATGCCGCCTGCGACCGAGGCCTCGAAGGCGAGCGCCACGCCGCGTTCCTCGGCGGCGCGGGCGAGGCCTGTGCCGTGCTTTGCCAGAAGCGCCTTATTGGCGGTGACCACGTGCTTGGCCGACCCGAGCGCCGTCTCGACGATCTGCCGTGCGGTGCCTTCGGCGCCGCCGACGAGCTCGACGACGCAATCGACCTCCGCCGAACGGGCGAGTTCGACGGGATCTTCGAACCAGGCAATGCCGGTCAGATTGAGGCCCCGCTCCTTCGCCTTGTCGCGGGCGGACACCGCCGTAACCCGCACCTCTCGCCCGCAGCGGAGCGCCAAGGTCCCCGCCTGACGGGCCAGGATCCTGACGACGGAAGCGCCGACGGTGCCGAGCCCCGCCACGCCGACCCGAAGAACCTCAGTCACGGGAAAGCCTTCGATTGAGAGACAACCGCGGCTGTTTAAGGGAGGCGGGGGCCCCTGTCTATGCGGGCCGGTGACGGCCGGAGGGCTGAAGGGGATCGGTCCGGGTGATGAGGCTCGCCGCCACCGAAAAGAGCCCGAACGCCACGTACGGCCAGGCCACTTCCCCTGAAAAGCCGAAGAGCCAGGGCGAGAGCGCCAGGAGCGCCCCGCCGACCCCATCCACCGCGAGGTGGAGCGGCATAGGAAGCAGGCGGACGAGGCCGAGTTCGTAATCCGTGACGATGCTGTAGAGGAACGCTCCCGCCCCGAACACGACCGCCACCCACTTCGCCGCCGTCACGTCAGCAAAGCCCAGGAGCCATGGCGCGGACAGGAGGGCGGCGCCCCAGAGGTAATCGACGAGGCCGTGGATGCGGGTCGGAAGGAAACGCATGGGGTGAGAACCGGGGCGTCCCGCCGGGGTTCCGGGGCGCGACGTCGCTTCCCGCCCGAGATGACGGAACCGCAAAACGGCCCAGGGGAGCGCCCTACCCTCTCGGGAATTCGAGGCCCATCTCGCGGTACCGCTCCGGATCGTCGGACCAGTTCTCGCGCACCTTCACGTGCAGGAAAAGGTGCACGGCCTTGGCTTCCGCCACCTCGGCGATCTCGCGGCGGGCAGCTTGGCCGATGGCCTTGATGGTCTGGCCGCCCTCGCCCAACACGATCTTCCGCTGGCTCTCGCGCTCGACGAAGATGGTCTGCTCGATGCGGACCGAGCCGTCCTTGCGCTGCTCCCATTGGTCGGTCTCGACCGTCGACTGGTAAGGCAGTTCCTCGTGCAGGCGCTCGTAGATCTTCTCGCGGGTGATCTCGGCGGCCAGCATCCGCAGGGGTGCGTCGGAGATCTGGTCCTCGGGGTAGAGCCAGGGGCCCTTCGGCATCATGCCGGCCAGGGTCTGCCGCAGGCGGTCGATCCCGTCGCCCTTGAGCGCCGACACCATGAAGGTGTGCGCGAAGGGCAGCTTCTCGTTGAGGGAGGCGGCGAGCGCCAGAAGCTTCGAGCGCTCGATGGTGTCGATCTTGTTCAGGATCAGCGCCTTGGGCTGGCGCAGCTCCGGCAGCTTGCCGAGGATCACCTCCCCCTCCTCGTCGAGGCCCTTGCGGGCGTCGATCAGGAGAGCGACCACGTCCGCGTCCCCTGCCCCGCCCCAGGCCCCCGCCACCATGGCCCGGTCGAGGCGGCGCTTCGGCTTGAAGATGCCGGGGGTGTCGACGAAGACGATCTGCGCCTCGCCCTCCATGGCGATGCCGCGCACCAGGGCCCGGGTAGTCTGCACCTTCCGGGAAACGATGGATACCTTGGAGCCGACGAGCGCATTCAGCAGCGTCGATTTCCCGGCATTCGGGGCGCCGATGAGGGCGACGAAACCCGCTCTGGTCTCGGCGTCCGGGGCCTCAGGCGACGTCATGCTGCTCCTCCGTCCAAACGCCCCGCCGCAGGAGAAGATCGCGGGCGGCCTCCTGTTCCGCCGCCCGCTTCGACGTTCCGACGCCAAGGCCGGTCTCCTGACCGACCTCCGATCCTTCCACCTTCACCACCACGCGAAACTGAGGCGCGTGATCGGGACCGATCTGCTCGACCACGGCATAGGTCGGAGCCGGCATCCCTCGGCCCTGCGCCCATTCCTGCAGGGCGCTCTTTGGGTCGCGCATGGGCCGGCGCGGGGTGGTGAGCTGAGCCGCGAAGGCGCGCTCCACGAGAGCCCGGGCGGCCTCATAGCCGCCGTCGAGGAACACCGCCCCGATAATGGCTTCGCAGGCATCAGCAAGGATCGCCTGATTGCGTCGCCCGCCGGACTGGACCTCCCCGCCGCCAAGCTTGAGGTGCGGCCCCACATCCCAGGAGACCGCAACGTCGGCGCAGGTTTCCCGGCGCACGAGTTCGGAGAGGCGGCGGGACAGGTCGCCCTCGGCCTCGGTCGGAAAGCCGCGATACAGCATCTCGGCGATCGAGAGCCCGAGCACCCGGTCGCCCAGGAACTCGAGCCGCTGATAGCTGCCGAGATTGGTGGCCTTGGGAGCGCTCACATGGGTGAGCGCCTGCGCGAGGAGGTCGGGATCCGTGAAGGCGTAGCCGAGGCGCTCCTGGAGCGCCGAGGTATCGGGTCTGCGTTTGGCCAAGCGTGGTTACCGGATGGGCTGGAACATGCGGCCCCAGCGGATCGCCGTCGGCCATTCCCAAATTTTCCAGACCGCCGAGCTCTCATCGATGGAGAAGAAGATGATCTCGGCGCGGCCGACGAAATTCTCGAACGGGACCGGGCCGACGCTCGCCTCGTCGCGGCTGTCCGTGGAATTGTCCCGGTTGTCGCCCATCATGAAATAGTGGCCGGCGGGCACCGTGTAGACGTTGGTGTTGTCCCAGTAGGCCCGGTCCCCCTCGATCTCGACGATGAGATGGCTGACGCCGCCCGGCAGGGTCTCGCGGTATTGCGGGACCTTCCGCACGCGCCCGAAGGTGTCGAAGGTTTCGTAATCTTCCACCCGCTCGCGCTTCGCCGCCTCGCCGTTGATGTGGAGCACGCCGTTGATCACCTGGATCTTGTCGCCCGGCAGGCCGACCACCCGCTTGATGTAGTCGGTCGAGTTGTCCTTCGGCAGCTTGAACACGGCGATGTCGCCGCGCTTCGGCTCCGAGGACCAGATGCGGCCGGAGAAGACCGGCGGGCTGAACGGCATCGAATGCTTGCTGTAGCCGTAGGAGTACTTGGAGACGAAGAGGTAGTCGCCGACGAGCAGGGTCGGGACGAGGGAGCCGGAGGGGATGTTGAAGGGCTGGAACAGGAGCGTGCGCACCACAAGCGCGATGAGGAGGGCCTGAACGACAACCTTGACGGTTTCCCAGAGGCCTCCCTCTTCCTTCCTGACGGTCTCGTTCACGTGAGCCTGATCCATGATCTCATTTCCGGCTGGCAGCCGCGCGAGCCCTGCGGGGCGGCATACCTGAAGGAGCCCCTCGCCGCAACGCGGCCACGATCACTTTATGGGGCGGGCCTCGATGACGACAAACGCTTGCGCCACAGGCGGATCGTCGGTGAGGGATACGTGCACGACCGCCTCGTGCCCCTCCGGCGTCATGGCCTTGAGCCGCTCGAGCGCTCCCCCGGTAAGGCGAAGGGTCGGCTGGCCGCCGGGGAGGTTCACGACTTCCATGTCGCGCCAGAACACCCCGTCCCTCAGCCCCGTGCCCAGGGCCTTCGAGCAGGCCTCCTTGGCGGCAAAGCGCCGGGCATAGGACGGAGCGCGGGCCGCCCGGCGGTCGCTGCGCCTCCGCTCGCCCTCCGTGAAGATCCGGTGAGTGAAGCGCTCGCCGAAGCGCTCGAGCGAGCGCTCGATGCGCCGGATGTCGCAAAGATCGGAGCCGATGCCGAGGATCATGGTCCTTAGGTGTGGATGACCGCAGCGGTTGTCACCCCCGCCTTGCCCAAGGCCGCGCCCGCCCGACCGGCATCCATGGCCTGCCGCATGGCCCGCACCGCCTCGTCGAGGCCCATGAACAGGGCCTCGCCAATGAGGAAGTGGCCGATATTGAACTCCACGATCTGCCGGATGGCGGCGATGGCCCCGACGGAATCGTAGGTGAGGCCGTGCCCGGCATGGATTTCGAGCCCGAGCGCCGCCCCCTCCTCCGCCGCCCGTCCGATCCGCCGGAGTTCGTGGGCGATCCGCTCCTCCTCGCCCGCTGCGACGGCCTCGCAATAGCTGCCGGTGTGAAGCTCGACTACCGGCACGCCAAGTTCGGCCGCAGCCTTCAAGACCTCGGGCTCCGGCTCCACGAAGAGCGACACCCTGATCCCCTCGCCCTTGAGCGCCTCGATCCGGGGCCGCAGGCCCTTCGCCGCTCCGACGACGTCGAGGCCGCCCTCGGTGGTGCGCTCCTCCCGCCTCTCCGGCACGAGGCAGGCCGCATGGGGCCGGAGCCGGGTCGCGATCCCGACCATCTCGTCTGTGGCGGCCATCTCGAAATTAAGGGGTACGAAAAGCTGCCGCTTCAGGCGCTCCATGTCCCCGTCCCGGATGTGCCGCCGGTCCTCGCGCAGGTGGGCCGTGATGCCGTCGGCCCCGGCGAGCACGGCCATATGGGCGGCCCGCACGGGATCCGGATGCGGCCCGCCCCGGGCGTTGCGGATCGTGGCCACGTGGTCGATGTTGACGCCAAGGCGCAGGGGCTGGGTTTTCATCCGACCTCCTTAGCGGATCGCGCCGGCCCGCGCGACGGGCGCCTTGCCTTTCGTGCCGTTTACCGCTATCAGCGCGCCTCCGCGTTCGCTCCGGCCGGGGGCTGAACGGACGGCTTGGCCTTGGCCAGGCAGGGTTTTCGGACCCGTCGTCCCGTGTCTCCGCCTTCGACAATCGTTCGGGCCTCACCATTGGCTCGAAGGGCTTGGCGCCGATCGGATGCGCGAAAACGGCTCAATTCTGAACAATCAGGTTGCGAGCTTCGATCAACCCGAAGGAAGGCCCATTATGCCTCTCTACGAACACGTGTTCATGGCCCGCCAGGACGTCACGTCCCAGCAGGTCGAAGCGATGATCGACCAGTACAAGGGCGTCATCGAGCAGAATGGCGGAGCGGTCGAGAAGACCGAGATGTGGGGCGTCAAGTCCCTCGCATTCCGCATCAAGAAGAACCGCAAGGCGCATTTCACGCTCTTCAACCTCAACGCTCCCGCTCAGGCTGTGGCCGAGATGGAGCGCCAGATGAGCATCTCCGAGGACATCCTCCGCTTCATGACCGTCCGGGTGGACGCTCTTGAGACGGAGCCTTCCGTGATGATGCAGAAGCGCGACCGCGACGAGCGCAAGGACCGCGAGCGCCGTGACCGCGACGGCGGCTTCGGCGGCGAAGGCGAGGAGGCTTAATCATGGCGTTTGGTGCTGGTGGTGCAGCGGGCGGCGGTCGCCGTCCCTTCTTCCGTCGCCGGAAGACCTGCCCGTTCTCGGGCGCGAATGCTCCGAAGATCGACTACAAGGACACGAAGCTCCTGTCGCGCTACATCTCCGAGCGCGGCAAGATCGTGCCCTCCCGCATCACGGCGGTGTCGGCCAAGAAGCAGCGCGAGCTCGCCCAGGCGATCAAGCGCGCCCGCTTCCTCGGCCTGCTGCCCTACGTGATCCGCTAAGGCGATCCTGCCGTCCTCAAGGCAAACCTGAGGACGGCTCTTTCAAGCAAACGTCCGGCGGTGCGACCCCGCCGGATCAGCTGGGGCACCCACCCCTAACCCTGCCGCGAGCAGCGGGACAGCGAGTTGACATGTACTTCTTGGCCGTCGGCATCGGCGCGGGCCTCGTTTCCGCGCTCCTGTTCGGAGTGGTGATCACCGGATCGCCGCTGGCCTTCGCGCTGTCGATCATCGCTCCCATGCCGATCTTCATCGCGGCCCTCGGCTGGAACCACCGCTCGGGCCTTGTGGCGTCGCTGGCCGGCGGCATCGCCATGGCGCTGGCGCTCAATCCCACGGCAGGCCTCGTCTTCGCGCTCGGCTGGGCGCTCCCGGCCTGGTGGCTCGCCTATCTCGCCCTGCTCGGGCGGGCGGACGAGGCCGGCACCATGGAATGGTACCCCCTCGGCCGTCTCCTCCTGTGGATCGTGGCGACCTCGGCGCTCATCACCTTCATCGGCGTCGTCGCGATCGGCGACGGGAGCTACGAGGCGTTCCGGAACACGGTGCGGGCTACCTTCGACAGCTTCATCCGCGCCCAGGGCGGCGCGGCAGAGCCGCCTGCCCCGAACGACGCGGTGTCGCTCGTGGTCTCCGCGCTGCCGTTCTTCTTCGCCCTGAACTTCGTTCTGATCCTGACCCTGAACCTGTGGCTTGCCGCCAAGACGGTCCAGGTCTCGGGCCGGCTCGCCCGGCCCTGGCCCTACATCCCCGCCACGGTCATGCCGCCCCTGTCCCTGGCTCTCATCGCGGGTGCGGTCGTGGCCTCGTTCCTGCCGGGGTTCCTGGGGGCTGCGGGCCTCATCGTCGCTGGCGCCCTGTCGAGCGCCTTCGCGATCCAGGGCCTCGCCTTCATCCACGCCACCTCGCGGGAGCGGCCCGGCCGCGGCTTCCTGCTCGGCGGCGTCTACACCCTGGCTCTCGCCATGAGCCAGGTGGTGCTTCCTCTTCTCGCCATGCTCGGCCTCGCCGACGTGGCGTTCCGGCTTCGCAATCGTTTCGGGCCCGGCGGCGCCGGGCCGAAAACCCCTTCCACCTGATCACGGACATCAAAGGAGAGAACCATGGAAGTGATCCTGCTCGAGCGCGTCGCCAAGCTCGGTCAAATGGGCGAGACCGTGAAGGTGCGCGACGGCTATGCGCGCAACTTCCTCCTGCCCCGTAACAAGGCGCTCCGCGCCACGAAGGCCAACAAGGAGCGCTTCGAGACGCAGCGCGCCCAGCTCGAGGCCCGCAACCTCGAGCGTCGCAAGGAGGCCGAGGCCGTCGGCGGCAAGCTGAACGGCCAGAGCTTCACGGTCATCCGCCAAGCCGGCGAATCGGGCGTGCTCTACGGGTCGGTCTCCACCCGCGACCTCGCCGAGACCATGACGAAGGACGGCTTCTCGGTGGCCCGCGAGCAGATCGTGCTTAACGTGCCGATCAAGTCGCTGGGCCTCCACACCGTACCGGTGACCCTCCATCCGGAGGTCGAGGTGCAGGTGACGATCAACGTCGCCCGCAGCCCCGAGGAAGCCGAGCGTCAGGCCCGCGGCGAGCAGGTCACGACCCGCGAGGAGACGAACCTCGACGATCTCGGCCTCGAGGTCGGCGCGGCTCTCGCGGACGCGGCAGGCGACGACGCCTGATCGACCCGGCAGCAAGCTGGGCGCTTGTTGGCGTTCCGCTTTCGTTCTAGACTGGCGCCTCAGCCGATTCCCACCTCGTGGGGCCGGCTGGGGCGCCTTTCTGTTTTCGGCGAAGGTGACGGTTAACGGAGTGTCAAGCCTGCGGGGTGCGTATCGTCCACGCAGTGTGAGAATCGGGGACAGCGGGGGCGGCGCGGCAGGCGACCCATCCGGGGTTGCCGTTCCGCTTTATGGATAACAGCCACCTCTTCGGAGCGCCGGATGGCCGCCAACGCCCTGATTGCCCGCATCGAGACGCACGAGCCGAATTACCGGGTCGCGCCTAACAACCTGGATGCCGAACAGGCGCTTCTGGGCGCCATCCTCGTCAACAACGAGGCCTATTACCGGGTGTCGGACTTCCTCGAGGCAGGTCACTTCTTCGAGGACCTGCACCGGCGGATCTACGAGGTGGCGACGAGCCTCATCAAGGCCGGCAAGGTCGCGACCCCGATCACCATGAAGACCTTCCTGGGAGATCAGGATCTCGGCGGCGTCACGGTCTCGCAGTACCTCGCCCGCTTGGCGGCCGAGGCGACCACGGTCATCAACGCCGAGGATTACGGGCGCACGATCTACGATCTCGCCATCCGGCGGAACCTGATCACCATCGGCGAGGATCTGGTGAACGCGGCCTACGACGCGCCGGTCGAGTCCTCGCCTCGCGACCAGATCGAGGAGGCGGAACGCAAGCTCTACGGGCTCGCCGAGACGGGCCGGTACGACGGAGGCTTCCAGCGGTTCACGGAAGCGCTCACGGGCGCCATCGACATGGCGGCGGCGGCCTTCAAGCGCTCAGGCGGCCTTTCCGGCGTCTCGACGGGCCTCATCGACATGGATCGCATGATGGGCGGCCTGCAATCGTCGGACCTCGTCATCCTGGCGGGACGGCCCGCGATGGGCAAGACGTCGCTCGCCACGAACATCGCCTTCAACATCGCCAAGGCCTATGAGGGCGAGAAGCAGCCCGACGGGTCGATCAAGACCGTGAACGGCGGGATCGTGGGCTTCTTCTCGCTCGAAATGTCGTCCGAACAGCTCGCGACCCGCATCATCGCCGAGCAGGCGGGCGTGCCCTCCTACAAGATCCGGCGCGGCGACATCTCGGAGCAGGATTTCTACAAGATCACCGAGGTCGCACGGGAGATGCAGTCGATCCCGTTCTACATCGACCAGACGGGCGGCATATCCATCGCGCAGCTCACGGCCCGGGCACGGCGCCTCAAGCGCCAGCGCGGCCTCGACCTCCTGGTGGTCGACTATCTCCAGCTTCTCTCGGGCTCGGCCAAGAAGGGCGAGAACCGGGTGCAGGAGCTGACCGAGATCACGACGGGCCTGAAATCCCTCGCCAAGGAGCTCTCGGTGCCGGTGGTGGCCCTCTCCCAGCTCTCCCGCCAGGTGGAGAACCGGGACGACAAGCGCCCTCAGCTCGCGGACCTTCGCGAGTCGGGCTCGATCGAACAGGACGCCGACGTGGTCATGTTCGTGTACCGTGAGGAATACTATCTGAAGATGAAGGAGCCGAAGCTCGGCACCGAAGAGCATTTCAAGTGGCAGACCGAGATGGATCAGGCCCACGGCAAGGCCGAGGTCATCATCGGCAAGCAGCGTCACGGGCCGACGGGCACGATCCAGCTGTCCTTCCAGGCGGACGTGACGCGCTTCGGCAACCTGGCCGACGAAGACAAGCTGCCGGAACGGATGGGCGATTGAACGATCATACGCACCACGGAAGGGCCGCCGAGGCTGCGATCCCTCCGGACGAGGCCGGCGGCCTTCTCACGATCGACCTTTCGGCCCTGGCCTCCAACTGGCGCACCCTGCAGGACCGTGCGGGCGCCGCCGAATGCTCGGCCGTCGTCAAGGCCGACGCCTACGGGATCGGGATCGAGCAGGCGGTCCCGGCCCTGGCTCAGGCGGGCTGCCGGACCTTCTTCGTGGCGCACCTCTCCGAGGCGATCCGCGTCCGGGCGGCGGCGGCGGATGCGGCGGTCTACGTACTGAACGGCCTCCCGCCCGGGTCCGGCGACAGCTTCGCCCGCTGGGACCTGAGGCCGGTTCTCGGATCGCAGGACGAGGTATCCGAATGGGCGGCGTTCTGCGGCGCGAACGGCACCCGACGGCCGGCCGCGCTCCACGTCGACACGGGGATGAACCGCCTGGGGTTGCCGGTTTCAGAGGGATTGGCCCTGACCGGCGACGAGCGGCTGCAGGCCTTCGAGCCGGCCCTGCTCATGAGCCACCTCGTGAGCGCCGAAGAGGCGGAAAATCCCATCAACGACCGGCAGATCGCCGCCTTCGATGCCCTGCGGCAGGCGCTGCCGGGAATCCGGGCCTCGCTCGCCAATTCGTCCGGCATCTTCCTGCCCCAGAAACCCCAATACGACCTCGTGCGACCTGGCATCGCGCTCTATGGCGGAAACCCTACGCCTTCCCATCTCAACCCCATGCGGCCGGTGGTCGAACTCGCGGGCCGCATCGTCCAGACGCGCACCGTGCGGGACGGCGAGACGGTGGGCTACAACGCCCAGTGGACGGCCGAAGGCGAGCGGCGCCTCGCGGTGGTCTCGGTCGGTTATGCCGACGGCTACGTCCGGGCCGGCGGCGTCACGGATGCGAAGCGGCGCGAGGGCATACCGTCGGGCGAGGTGATCGTCGCCGGACAGCGCTGCCCGCTTGCGGGGCGGGTCTCCATGGACCTGATTATCGTTGACGTCACGGACTTCCCGGCGGGCGGCGTGCGGCGGGGCGATCCGGTCACCTTGATCGGCGGGGATCTCACCGTGGACGAGGTCGGCCGCCGCGCCGGCACGATCTCCTACGAGATCCTCACCAATCTCGGGCGCCGCTACGCCCGAGCCTATCGGAACACCGAGACCTGATGGCCAAGCGTCAACCGAACTTCATCTGCCAGAGCTGCGGCGCGGTCTACAACCGCTGGAAGGGCAAGTGCGAGGCCTGCGGCGGATGGAACAGCATCGCCGAGGAGACGGGCTCGGCAAGTCCGCTCTCCGGCCCTGTGGCGACCCGGCCCTCGCGGGCCAAGGGCCGCATCTTCCCGCTCGAAGGGCTGACCGGCGAGACGAAGGAGGCGCCCCGGACGCCGTCCGGGATCGCGGAACTCGATCGCGTTACGGGCGGCGGGTTCGTGCGCGGCTCGGTGATCCTGCTCGGCGGCGATCCCGGCATCGGCAAATCGACGCTTCTCATGCAGGCCTCTGCGGCGCTCGCGAAGAAGGGCCACCGGGTCGCCTACATCTCAGGGGAAGAAGCGGTGGCGCAGGTGCGGCTCAGGGCCGAGCGCCTGGGGCTCGCCGACGCCCCGGTCGAACTCGCCTCCGAAACGAACGTGGAGGACATCGTCGCGACGCTGACGCAGGGCCGGGCGCCTGCGCTTGCGATCATCGACTCGATCCAGACCATGTGGACCGAGACCGTGGAATCCGCCCCCGGGACCGTCACGCAGGTGCGCGGCTCCGCCCAGGCCCTGATCCGCTTCGCCAAGACGAGCGGCACGGCGGTCATTCTCGTCGGTCACGTGACGAAGGACGGGCAGATCGCGGGGCCGCGCGTCGTCGAGCACATGGTGGACGCTGTCGCCTCCTTCGAGGGCGACACGGGCCACCATTTCCGGATCCTGCGCTCCGTGAAGAACCGCTTCGGGCCGACCGACGAGATCGGCGTCTTCGAGATGTCGGACCAGGGCCTGCGGGAGGTCTCGAATCCGTCTGAACTCTTCCTCTCCGGCCGCGACCTCGCTGCTCCCGGCACCGCCGTCTTCGCCGGCATGGAGGGCACGCGGCCGGTGCTGGTCGAGATGCAGGCCCTCGTCGCGCCCTCCGCCCTCGGCACACCGCGCCGCGCGGTGGTGGGCTGGGATCCGAGCCGCCTGTCGATGGTGCTCGCCGTCCTGGAGGCCCATGGGGGCCTCAGACTCGGCATGCACGACGTCTACCTCAATGTCGCGGGCGGCCTGCGGATCACGGAGCCTGCCGCCGATCTTGCGGCCGCCGCCGCCCTCGTCTCGTCCCTCTCGGGCTCTCCCCTGCCGCCGGACAGCGTGTTCTTCGGCGAGCTCGGCCTGTCGGGGGCCATCCGGCCCGTGGCACAAGCCCCGGCGCGCCTCAAAGAGGCGGCGAAACTCGGGTTTTCGCGCGCCGTCTCGCCCGTGCCCCGAAAGGAGAAGGGCGAACGGCAGGCGCTCGCCACGAACGCCATCGGGCATATCACCGACCTCGTGGCAGGGATCGCCGCCGAGCGACCGCGTCAGAAGGCCGTGCCCTTCCGCCGCGAAGGGTAGAGCCGTCATCTCTCCCCGCAAAAGCGGGCCCGGACGGGCACATAAGGGTGACGGGCGGATTGCTTGGCGCTATACAGCGCCCCGCAGTTTCCGTGCCGGCCCGGTGCCGGCCAAGGCTTGAGGCCCCATGCCTATCTCAGTCCTGGATCTCGTCGTGTTCGGCGTCGTCGTCATCTCGGCGCTTCTCGCCGCCGTCCGCGGCTTCACCCGCGAGGTGCTCGCCATCGTCGCCTGGGTGACCGCCGCCGCCGCGGCGTGGTTCCTGCACCCCGCGGTCCTGCCTCTCGCCAAGCAGTACATCTCCAGCAACACGGTGGCGCTGGTGGCGGCCATCGGCGGCATCTTCATCGTGACGCTCATCATCGTGTCGATCATCACGGTGAAGATCTCGGACCTCATCCTCGATTCGCGCATCGGCGCGCTCGATCGCACCCTCGGCTTCATGTTCGGCGCCGCCCGGGGCTTCCTCGTCTGCGTGGTGGGCTGGGTGTTCCTCAGCTGGCTTCTCCAGGGCAAGAACCCGGAGTGGGCCGCGCAGGCCCGCACCCGCCCGGTGCTCGAGAACACGGGCAACAATCTCATCACCATGCTGCCGGACAACCCGGAGGGCCTGCTTCAGCAGCTCCGCAACCGGCAGCAGGAGGGCGATCCGGCCGAACCGGCCGAGCCCGATCCGCAACGCCCGGCTCAGCCGGCCCAGCCCCAGCGGCGCACCTGACCCCGGTCGCGGGACGGTGATGCCCGCGCCGGTCAAGGGCATTGGCGTTTCGCCGGGAGCCGCTTAAATAACCGGATTGCGCCCGGGGCGGGGCGTCTTCCAAGGACAACGACGATGTCTGCACGGTCTCCATCGACCTGGCATGCCGCGATGCGCGCGGTCGATCTCGATTGCGACGGCGATACCTTGCGCGAGGAATGCGGCGTCTTCGGCATCTACGGTCACCCGGATGCCGCGGCCATCACGGCGCTCGGGCTCCACGCGCTCCAGCATCGCGGGCAGGAAGCGGCCGGCATCGTCACCTTCGACGGGCGGGTGTTCCACTCCGAGCGCAAGCTCGGCCTCGTGGGCGATTCCTTTTCGGACCGCGGCACGATCGAGCGCCTGGAGGGCCATGCGGGCATCGGGCACGTGCGCTACTCGACGACGGGCGAGACCGTGCTGCGCAACGTGCAGCCGCTCTTCGCCGAGCTCGACGGCGGCGGCTTCGCAGTAGCGCATAACGGCAATCTCACGAACGGGCTGACGCTTCGCCGCGACCTCATCCGGGCCGGCGCCATCTGCCAGTCGACCACCGATACGGAGGTGATCGTCCACCTCGTGGCCCGCAGCCGCAAGAAGCAATTCGTGGAGCGCTTCGTGGAGGCGATCCGGCAGATCGAGGGCGCCTATGCTCTCGTGGCGCTCACCAACAAGAAGCTTCTCGGCGCCCGCGACCCCCTCGGCATCCGGCCCCTCGTCATCGGCGAACTGCAGGGCCGCTACATTCTCGCCTCGGAGACCTGCGCCCTCGACATCATCGGCGCGCGCTTCGTCCGCGACGTGGAGAACGGCGAGGTCGTCGTGATCTCCGACGAGGGGATCGAGTCGTTCCGCTTCGCGCCGGCGCAGGCGCCGCGCCCATGCATCTTCGAGTACATCTACTTCGCCCGCCCAGATTCCGTGGTGAACGGCCGCTCGGTGTACGAGGTGCGCAAGGCCATGGGCCGCGAGCTTGCCCGGGAGGCCCCGGCCGAGGCGGACGTGATCATCCCGGTGCCGGATTCCGGGGTGCCGGCGGCGCTTGGCTTCGCTCAGGCCTGCGGCGTTCCCTATGAGCTCGGCATCATCCGCAACCACTATGTCGGGCGCACCTTCATCCAGCCGACGCAGTCGGTGCGCGAGCTCGGCGTGCGGATGAAGCATTCGGCGAACCGCTCGGCCATCGAGGGCCGGAGCATCGTTCTGGTGGACGACAGCCTCGTTCGCGGCACCACCTCGGTGAAGATCGTGCGCATGATGCGTGAGGCCGGTGCCCGCGAGGTGCATTTCCGGATCGCCTCGCCGCCGATCACCCACCCGGATTTCTACGGCATCGACACGCCGGAGCGGGAGAAGCTGCTCGCGGCGACCCACGACCTTGAAGGCATGCGGGCCTATATCGGCGCGGACAGCCTCGCCTTCCTGTCGATTGAAGGCATCTACCGCTCGATGGGCGAGGAGCGGCGCGATCCGGCGCAGCCGCAATTCACCGACCACTGCTTCACGGGGGACTACCCGACCCCCCTCACCGACCTCGCCGTGGCGACGCCCCGGCGCCTTTCCATGCTCGCCGAAGCCGACTGATCCATGGACAAGCCTCTTGCCAACCGCGTCGCGGTCGTCACCGGCGCCTCGCGCGGCATCGGCCGTGCCGCGGCCCTCGCCCTCGCGGAAGCGGGCGCCCACATCGTGGCCCTCGCCCGCACGCAAGGGGCGCTGGAGGAGCTGGACGACGCCATCCGCGAGCGCGGCTCCTCGGCGACCCTCGTGCCGGTCAACCTGAAGGATCTCGACGCGCTCGACCGGTTGGGCGCCGCCCTTCACGAGCGCTGGGGCCGGATTGACGTGCTCTTCGGCAATGCGGGAATCCTCGGCGAACTCGCCCCCATCGCCCATGTGGACCAGCCCGTCTGGGACGAGGTGATGGCGATCAACGTGACGGCGAACTACCGCCTGATCCGCTCGCTCGACGCCTTGCTGCGGGCCTCCGATGCCGGGCGTGCGATCTTCGTGACCTCGGGAGCCGCCCATAAATGCACCGCCTATTGGGGGCCCTACGCCGTCTCCAAGGCAGCGCTCGAGGCGCTCGTTCGCACCTACGCGGCGGAGACCGTGACGACGCCCGTCCGGGTGACGCTCCTCAATCCCGGCCCGATCCGCACCAACATGCGCCGCACGGCCATGCCGGGCGAGGACCCGCTGACGCTGAAGACGCCGGAAGACCTCGCGCCTCACGTGGTGAAGCTCGCGCTTCCGTCCTGGGCCGAGACGGGCAAGATCTACGATTTCCCGAAGGGCGGCGTGGTGCTCACGCCGCAGATGCCGGCATAGAGCTCACAGCGCGTTGCTGGCTCAAGGCAGCCGTTTGGGTCTCGCTCCCCGGTGGGAGCGGCCCCTTTCCCTCGCCGCTGGTGCGGGAGGCAGGGGCTGAAGGGGAGCGGGACGCTGGCGGTCCGGCTGTGGTGGTTGGGAAGACAAGGGCCGAAAGCCCCCAGCGTCCCGCCGGCGTTCTTGTCAGACCGGATCGGCCCCGCACTCCGGCCCTGTGCCTCGCGTGAGGCGCATGGCCTTAAGCTGGTCCTGCCAGGGC
>JAESFT010000040.1_pt1 | contig 54017 bp, 39 predicted proteins | sample 9269451 | NCBI WGS metagenome assembly JAESFT01 (sample SAMN14502557, study PRJNA617106) | algae metagenome | isolation source: Scytonema hyalinum WJT4-NPBG1 and co-occurring heterotrophs from well... | place: USA: Mojave Desert, Joshua Tree National Park, California | collected 2006-05-25
GCTCGAGATCGCCGAGACGCTGGTACGTTCCGGTGCGGTCGACGTCGTCGTGATCGACTCGGTTGCCGCGCTCGTCCCGAAGGCCGAGATCGAGGGCGACATGGGCGACAGCCATGTCGGTCTCCAGGCCCGATTGATGAGTCAGGCGCTCCGCAAGCTGACCGGCGCGATCAGCCGCTCCAAGTGCTGCGTGATCTTTATCAACCAGCTCCGGATGAAGATCGGCGTCATGTTTGGTAACCCGGAGACCACGACCGGTGGGCAGGCGCTGAAGTTCTACGCGTCCGTCCGGATGGACATCCGCCGGATCGAGGCGATCAAGAACGGTACCGACAGCGTCGGCATGCGTGCCCGGGTCAAGATCGTCAAGAACAAGGTCGCGCCGCCCTTCCGCCAGGCGGAATTCGACATCATGTACAACGAGGGAATCTCGGTCGCCGGGAGCGTTCTCGATGTCGGCACCGACCTCGGAATCGTGCGCAAGAGCGGCGCGTGGTTCTACCTCGGCGAGGATCGGCTTGGACAGGGCCGCGAGAATGCCAAGGAGTTCCTCAAGCACAACCCCGACGTGCTCGATGACATCCGGAACCGCATTCGCGCCGCGTCGCCCGAGCTGTCCGGCCGGATCAACTTCGATGGTGGTGATGAGATCGCTGCTGATCCGTCGCTGGTCAAGGACGGCGCCGACGGGACGCCGTTCTAGCGCGAGCGCCAGTTCCACCAGGCACTTCATCTATCGTCACGACCGCCCCGCTGGACATCGTCCGGCGGGGCGGTCCCATTCCTGCACTAGGATAGTCCGAGACCTGACAGGTCGACTTACCGGACGTAATTGACTATACTTGGCGGGTCAATTCAACAACCCAGTGTGCTATCGCATGACCGAGGGAGGACACCCACCCATGTTCTTCAGCCGAGCCAAGACCCGTATGGTCAGTCAGGACGAAGCACTTCCCGGCCGCGACCAGGTCCCGTTCGTCGTACCGGCGACGCATGCCGTGAATGGTCAGCCCATCCAGCCGCCGTTCCCGGCCGGTAGCGAGACCGCAATCTTCGGCATGGGCTGTTTCTGGGGTGCGGAGCGCCTGTTCTGGCAGTTGCCTGGAGTCATCACCACGGCAGTCGGGTACTCCGGCGGGTTCACTCCGAACCCGACGTACGAGGAGACCTGCTCCGGCCGGACCGGGCACACCGAGGCCGTGCTCGTGGTCTTCGACCCGGATCGGATCTCCTACGAGGATCTGCTCCGGGTGTTCTACGAAGAGCATGATCCGACGCAGGGCAACCGGCAGGGCAACGACGTCGGTACCCAGTACCGCTCGGCGATCTACACCACCAGCGACGCCCAGCGAGAGACGGCTGACCGCGTGACGGCGGCCTTCGGCGAGCGACTCGCCGCCGCTGGCAAGGGATCGATTACGACCGAGATCGCTCCGGCAGGTCCCTTCTACTACGCCGAGGAATATCACCAGCAGTACCTGCACAAGGTGCCGAATGGTTACTGCGGACTCGAGGGGACGGGCGTCAGTTGTCCGATCGGACTCGGAGTCGCAGTAGGCGACGACTAGGTCCGGCCCGCGTGACGGGCGCCATATCCCGAACTGACCCATGAGGAGGAGCACCCATATGACAGACATCGCTGACGATCAGATGATGACCATCCCTGGCACCGACGCCGAGTGGCGTGAGCGCCTCTCACCCGATCAGTACCGCGTACTCCGGCAGGCCGGCACCGAGATGGCCTTCACCGGCGAGTACGTCGACACCGAGGACGACGGGATCTACCGGTGTGCCGCCTGCGGTAATGTCCTCTTCGAGAGCGACACGAAGTACCACTCCGGTTGTGGCTGGCCGAGCTTCACGGAAACGATCCGTCCGGATGCCGTCACCCTTCACCAGGACCGCTCGCACGGGATGACCCGGACCGAGGTGCGGTGTGCCCGCTGCGATTCGCACCTTGGCCACGTCTTCGAGGACGGCCCGCGCGACCGTGGCGGGTTGCGCTACTGCATGAACAGCGTGGCGCTTGATCTCGAGCGCGGAGGCGCGGCGCAGTAGGCGGCGTCCCACCAACTTCCATCTCGTCGATACAGAGTGAAGGGCCGCTTCCCGAGAGGGAAGCGGCCCTTCGGCGTCTCTTCCTTTGGCTACTTAAGGTATTAGTTCCAGAGCCAAACGATTTACACAGATACGATTCGGTTGCCTTTGCTATACCGGACGTGGGAAAGAAGCCGGGTCATGGGGGACCACGGCGACACCCGATCCAGGGGCAAGGAGGCACCCTATGCGAAGTCGGAGTCTGATCGTTCACTGCGACTCGATAGCGTCCCGGTGGCGCGCCGTCGTGGTCGTCGCCGTCGTGGCACTGTCACTAAGCGCGTTCAGTGGGACGGGCAATGTTGCCGCCCAGGACGCGGCTCAGGAACCCCCTCAGGGAATCACGACCATCGGCTACGGTGTGGCGACAGCTCCCGCGGAAGTCGCCGAGCTACAGATGGTTGCTAGCGCCATCGATTACGGCCCTCCGCGACCGCCTGACCCCGGCGCGACCCCGGGCGCGAACGAGCGCGAGGCCGTTCGACCGATGGTCCAGTCACTGATCGACGCGGGCGTCGCTGAAGACGACATCGAGGTCATCGTCAGTCCGGCGATCGGCAACTTCTACGGGCCGGGTGGTCCTGGCGTCGCCCGGGTCGATATCGCGATCGAGCAGCCGACGCCTGAACGCATTACCGAGCTGATCAATGCTGGCATCGTCGGGGCGGCGCAGGAGGATCTCTCCGTCCAGCTGATCGGCGTCGGCTACGGGATCAGCGACTGCTCGGTGCTCCAGCGTGACGCACGATCGGCGGCGCTTGCGGATGCCACCGCCCGGGCTCAGCTTCAGGCCGAGTTGATGGGTGTGAGCTTGGGCAACCCGGTTGCGGCCTCGGACGTCCCCGTCGATTACCCCGCCGCGCTCGCGGCCTATTACGGGCCGACGACGCCCACCGACGTTGGGTGTTCCCCGCCGGCTCCCGCACCAACGGCCGGGTCACCGATCTCGGTCCCGCCCTTCGACCCGACCGGCTCTGCTGAGGTGCAGGTCTACGCTCAGGTCGCGGTCACGTATGACTTTGCTGGTTCGGCGACCGCCACCCCGACGGCCTGATCATCGACCGGGAAGATTACGAGCGCGGAATCGATATGCGGAATCGGGACGAGGCTACCGGGTTAACACCGGTAGCCTCGTCTCCGTCTTTCTGGTCGCGATTCGGTCGGTTCAGTCTCCGACGATCCCGGCCAGGTCGACCACCCGGCCGGTCGTCGACGATTCCACGACGGCGAAGCCAATCCCGAGGCTGCGGATGTTGTCACCGGCACTGGTCGGTGGCGGCGTACCGGAGCGGACAGCGGCGGCGAATTCGGCGAGCAGGCCCAGCTGGCCAGTTGGCTGTTCCGAGGCTGGCGACAGCACGCGTTCCGTCCCCTCGAGACCGAGCAGGGCGACCTCGTTGCGCTCACCGACGGTGCGCCAGCGAATCCTCCCACCATCTCCGACGATGTCCCACTCGCCGTCCCATGTCGTGTCCGTATCGAAGCCGGCCCAGTTGCCGTCATAGGTCGCCGTGGCACCATTGGACAGCGTCATCACGATCGCCGCGGCGGGGTGGTCCTCGTAGACGCCACCCGGGACGTGCCAGGTCCGGGCGTAGAGCTGCGTGACGTCCAGCCCCGTCATCGCCCGCAGCATGTCGAAATGGTGGATGCTCATGTCGATCACGAGAGGCTGCCGCATCTGGTAGCGGAAGTCGCCTTGTCCGAACAGGGTCCGGGTGTCGCGGTGGAACCGGACGGCGATCGACCGGACCGTCCCGATCTCACCCGTAGCGATTGCTGCCTGGACGGCCCGGATCTCGGGGCGATAGCGATAGTTCTGGGCGACCATCAGGACCTGTCCCGTGTCGGCCGCGATGTCGACCAGCGCCCGGGCGTCTTCCGGGGTATCGGCCAGCGGCTTCTCGAGCAGGACGTGCCGGCCATTCCGAAGCAGCTGTTCGGCGAGCGGCCGGTGGGTAGCTGGCGGTGTCACCACGACGGCGGCATCCCAGTCGTCCCGGGACAGGGCCTCATCGACCGTGGTGTGCGCGTGGGGCGGCGCCAGCGACAGGTTCTCCTGCGCCCAGTTGCGGTTGGACGCAACCGGTTCGACGATCCCGACCAGCTCAACGTCTGGTGACTTCGGGACTTCCCGTGCCCACGTCCGTCCCATCTTGCCGACCCCGACCTGGATGATCCGCATCGAACTCTCCGTCTCTGTCCGTGGGCCACCCGCCTGGCGTCCCGAGTGAGCTTACCGTCTCATTGCTGCTCTTGTGACGCGGTAGTTGGACGAGCCATGACGCAGCGACACCGGCTGTAGGTGAGAGACCGGGCGTACAACGCGTAGAGACGGGCCACTCTGTTCGATGTGTCGCGCCTGCTTCCTCGACGCGGCGGTTGTGCCCGGCACGGGCGGCACGGGCAACATCGCCCAGGGGCGTGGCGCCGTCCGTAGACAGTCGGATCCGGCCTGATTCTCCAGATTGCAGTGGCTTGCATGGGCTGCATGCCGGTAGTCGTTCTATCCAAGGAGAGCATCGCCTGAAGGCGTCGATTGCACGCGCAGCAACTTGCCGTCACGACGGTGGTTGGGTACCATGTCCCCGTTGGTGGTAGGACCAGTAAGACCGGCCTGAACGGACCCAGACGGGATTCGCCCATCGGTGATGATGGGTGCCCCTGTTGGGAAGTTCCGGTGGTCGCGGTGACCGGCGCGGGAGCCGGTTACGGTGAGGGATCCCGGGTACGTTTCGTACGTCGGTCATCCGCTCGCCTGGTCTGTCACCTGGCATCGTCCGGTCGGCAAGGGTGCCGTCCGGGCCGTTCAAGGGGTTGAATCATGTCCATGCGTGACGTCGTGTCCCCGGTCCTCGCTCACCGTCTCAACCGTCGTCGCCTGCTCGGGACGTCCGCCGTCGGCGCGGGCGCCCTCGCGCTGGGCGGACGCGCCCGCTTTACCTCCGCCCAGGACGCCTCCATCCAGTGGACGACGTGGGGCAACACGGGTGAGGTGCAGCGGTTCCGCGAGTACACCGAAAGCTTCAACGGCATGGGCCTTGGCGTCCAGGCCGAACTGATCCCGTCCCCCAACGATGGGTATGACGAGCGCCTCCTGACCCAGCTCAACGGTGGGGCCGCCCCGGACGTCTTCTATGTCGGCGATGGGCTGATCTCGCAGCTGATCAGCAACGGCGCCATCCTCGACCTGACGGACCGGCTCAATTCCGAGGCGAGCCTCTCGCGCCCCGAGCAGTTCGCCGGAGATCTCTGGGGTCCTGCCCAGACCGCCGAGGGCCGGATCTACGGCACGATGGTCGACTGCAACCCGCTGGTCCTCTGGTACAACAAGACGGTCCTGGCCGATGCCGGCGTCACGACGATGCCGGCGGACCTCTATGAGCAGGGCCAGTGGAACTGGCAGGCATTCCAGACGATGTGCGACCAGGTTCGCGCAAGCGGCAAGCGCGGCTACGTGCTCCCGGACTGGTGGGCTGGACGCTATGGCTGGACGTCCAGTAATGGCGGCGCCATCTACACCGATGGGCAGTTCACCGCCAACCAGGATCCCAAGTCGGTCGAGGCGTTCCAGTTCATGGCCGACAACCTGGCGAGCGAGAACTTCGTTTACGCGGGCGGTCTGCCGGAGGGCCAGGGCGACACCGTGATGATGATGTCCGGGCAGCTGGGCTTCATCTCCGTCGGACGCTGGGGTCTGCCGCTGTTCAAGGAGAACCCGTCGCTCGACATCGATATCGTCCCGAACCCGACGAACACCGGCAACAAGATCGAGCCGGGTCCCGTGGCCGTGGCGTACATGTCGATCAACTCCGCGGCCGAGAACCCGGACGCCGCGTTCACTTTCCTGACCAACTTCGTCTCGCCCGCCGGCCAGCAGTTCCGCCTCCAGGGCGGTGGTAACGCCGTGCCGTCGATCGAAGGCGTCGAGGAAGTCGTCATGGAGGGTGGGCAGCCGGAGCACGCCCAGTACTTCATCGACACCCGCGGGATCGGCTTCGCCTACTACCGCGAAGAGGCGGGCACCCCGGGCCTGTCGACCGCGATTGGCGACCACTACGAGAACTTCTTCCTCGATGGTGGGGACGTCCAGGCGATGCTGGATCAGGCCGCGGAGCTGGCCAACACGGCCATTGCCAACGGTCGCGCCTAGCACGTCGTCGGAGAGTGGGGCCTGGACCGGCCCCATTCTCCGCACCGGGCCCGGGCAGCGACGCCTTGGCCACCGGGAGTCCTCACTATGGTGACCACCGTTGTTCCCAACAGCGAGGAGAAGCCGTCCCTCCCGGCAGCTTCCTCGTCATGGCGCCTGCTCGGCTCGGCCCGGTCTCGCTCGACCGCGCTCTGGGGCCTGTTCTTCGTCGGGCCGCAACTGCTCGGCCTGCTGGTGTTCTCGCTGATCCCGGTGATCTGGGCCATGGTGCTCAGCTTCATGGAATGGGGCGGGATGGGCGCCCGTACCTTTGTCGGGCTGGAGAACTACCGCGACACCTTCGCCAACGAGGACTTCCGCGCCGCCTTCTGGCACACCGTCCAGTTCACGGCGATCTCGGTCCCGGGCAGCGTCGTGGCCTCGCTTCTCATCGCCATGCTGGTCAACAACGTCCGGTTCAAGACCATCTACCGGGTGATCTTCTTCCTGCCAACCGTGACCAGTTCCGTCGCGATCTCCCTGGTCTGGCTCTGGGCCCTGAATGGAGATTTCGGCCTGGTCAACACCTATCTTCGTGAATGGTTCAATGCCGACCCACCGAACTGGTTGATCGAGCGCGACCTCGTCGTGCCGATCATCGCGCTGGTCTCCGTCTGGTCCAGCCTCGGGTTCAACATGATCATCTTCCTGGCCGGCCTCCAGGGTATTTCTCCGACCTATCACGAAGCTGCGCAGATCGACGGTGCCTCACGGTGGCGGCAATTCTTCAATATCACCTTGCCGCTGCTCTCCCCGACCATCTTCTTCGTCACGATCATCTCGCTGATCGGCGCGTTCCAGGTGTTTGACCTGGTCTACGTCATGACGAACGGCGGGCCGGGTAACGCGTCGTCGACGATGGTCTATTACATCTACCGGACCGCGTTCATGGACTTCCGGTTCGGACAGAGCGCGGCAATCGCCATGGTCCTCTTCGTCATCATCATGCTGGTCACCCTGGTCCAGTTCTGGGGTCAGCGCCGGTGGGTCCATTACGACGACTGATCTGACGATTCACGGGCGCAGACGAGTGTCGCCCGGACGTGCCACCACGGGAGCCCACCACCATGGCTGCGACTGTCCCTGATTTTCAGGCCGAGCGATCGTCGTATCGCAACAGCAACAAGATCCAGGAGCGGGTACTCGCGGGAGTGACCCATTTGATCCTGATCGTCGGCGCGCTGACGATGATCATCCCGTTTCTCTGGATGATCTCGACGTCCCTCAAGGATTTCGGCCAGGTCTTCATGATCCCGCCGAGCTGGATCCCCAATCCGGTTCAGTGGTCCAACTACCCGGACTCGCTCAACGCCCTGCCATTCGCGCGGGCCTACTGGAACAGCACCTACATCGCGGTCGTCGTGGTCGCGAGTCAGTTGCTGACCTGCTCCATGGCCGGCTATGCGTTCGCCCGGATCCAGTTCCCGTTCCGCAATCAGCTGTTCATCATCTTCCTCGCCACGCTGATGATCCCCCAGCAGGTGACGATCATCCCGACGTTCATCATCATGCGGAACCTGGGGCTGGTCGATAACCACCTGTCGCTGATCCTGCCATCGGCGCTGTTCAGCGCCTTCGGCGTGTTCCTGCTCCGCCAGTTCATCATGGGGCTGCCGCTCGAACTGGAGGAGTCCGCGACGCTCGACGGGGCGAACAAGCTCCGGATCTACTGGCAGATCGTCCTGCCGCTGATCAAGGCGCCGCTGGCCGCGCTGGCGATCTTCAGCTTCCTGGGGCAGTGGAACAACCTGTTCACCGCGAACATCTTCCTGAGCTCGCCGGACAACTACACCGTTCCGCTGCTCCTCAACCAGTTCAAGGGCCTGTACATCACCGACTGGACGCTGATGATGGCGGCGGCCACCATCGCCGTGATCCCGGTTCTGATCGTCTACATCATCGGTCAGCGCTGGATCATCGAGGGTGTCGCACTGACCGGACTCAAGCGCTAGCTCTGCTGGCGTCGGTCCTCGGTACGTCGGCCTGGCTGGATGGGAGGGGGCGGTCGCCGTGCAGGTCCGGACCCGGGACGAGCTTGCGGCTCTACTCGCTCGGCGCATCACACAGGGTCACCTGGCACCGGGAATGACCCTGCCGTCCGAGCGGGTCCTGGCCGAGGAGCATGGGCTGAGCCGGTCGATGGTGCGGGAGTCGCTACGCACCCTGGCCGAGCGGCGGCTGATCGAGATTCGTCCCGGACGCGGCTCGATCGTCCGGGGCCCGTCGATCGAGGGAAGCGCTGAGCGGCTGACCGGCATCTTCGATGAGCGGCAGATCACCGCCCGGGCGCTGATCGAGGCTCGCACGATGGTCGAGGCGACGGCGGCGGGACTGGCGGCTTCGCAATGCCGGGATGTCGCGCTCGGCCCGATCGACGAAGCCCTGGCGGGGCTTGACCGGGGGGCCAGCCTGGCTGACCAGGTACGGGGCGACTTCGCTTTCCACCTGGCGGTCGTGCGGGGAGCAGGCAACCCGCTGATCGAGACGATGTTCATCGCGATCCGGCCCTACACGCTGGAGCTGATGATCCGGAGTCTGACCGACGACCGGCTCAGCAGCGAGAGCCTGCCCTATCACCAGCGGATCCGGGACGGGATCGCGTCCGGTGATGCAGACGCGGCGTCCGGAGCGATGCGCGAACACCTCGCGACGGGTCTGCGCTACTACGGAGATGACCTGGACCGGAGCCTGGATGTCGTGACCCGGCGATCGCTGGGTCTTACGGGCGATGCGGGGCTGAGTCTGGAGACGTTGCTGGGTCCGGGATTCTGATCTGGACCCAGTCGCGTAAGCGATGAGCGCGACCGAAGAGGTCGGTCGCGGAGGGGGAGACGTGCGCGTCACACAGATCGAGACGCTCCGGCTGGACGAGTTCCCGAACATCCTGTTCACCCGCGTCCACACCGACGAGGGCATGATCGGATTGGGCGAGACCTTCTATGGCGCCCGGGCGGTCGAGGCATACATCCACGAGACGGTTGCGCCGTATCTGCTCGGGCAGGATCCGCTGGAGATCGACCGCCACGCCCGGGGACTCTACGGGTACTTTGGCTACCGCTCGTCCGGTGCCGAGATGCGGGGCAACTCGGCCATCGATATCGCGCTCTGGGACCTGTTCGGCAAGGCGACTGGGCAGCCGATCTACCAGTTGCTCGGCGGCCGGTCACGCGATGCCGTCCGGGTCTACAACACCTGCGCCGGTTACCGGTACGTGCGGAACCAGCCCCGGCAGGCCGTCGAGAACTGGGGACTGCCGCAGCAGGACGAGGGACCGTACGAGGACCTTGAGGGATTTCTTTCCCGGGCCGACGAGGTAGCGGAGAGCCTGCTCTCGGAAGGCATCACCGGGATGAAGATCTGGCCGTTCGACGCCTACGCCGAACGCAGCAATGGGCAGTACATCTCGCTGCCCGATCTGGACATGGCGCTGGAGCCGTTCCGGAAGATCCGCGCGGCCGTCGGCAACCGGATCGACATCATGGTCGAGCTGCACTCGCTCTGGAGCTTCCCTGCCGCCCGGCAGATCTGCGCGGCGCTGGAGCCCTTCCAGCCAGCCTGGTTCGAGGATCCAGTCAAAGCCGACTCCATCGACGTGCTGGCTGAACTCGCCTCCCAGACTCGGGTACCGATCGCCGCGTCTGAGACGCTGGCGACGCGTTGGTCCTACCGGGAGGTGCTGGAGAAGAAAGCGGCCGGCATCGTCATGGTCGACGTGTCGTGGACGGGCGGCATCTCGGAGGCTCGGAAGATCGCCTCGCTGGCTGAGAGCCATCAGCGACCGGTGATGTTCCACGATTGCACGGGTCCGATCGTGTTGACGGCCTCGACACACCTCTCGACGAACGCGCCGAACGCCCTGATCCAGGAGATGGTCCGTGCCTTCTATCACGGCTGGTACGGCGAGCTCGTCACCGTGCTTCCCGAGATTCGCGACGGGATGATCACCCCTCCCCCGGGTCCGGGCCTGGGGACGGAACTGCTGCCCGACCTCTGGCGGCGCCCGGACGCCACGGTCGTGGTCAGCGGTGAAGAGGTCCGGACCTGGGGCGGGACCGACCTCGATCTCAACAGCAATCCCGCCTCCGGGGATGACGCTTCCGCGGTGATGCCAGGCGATGGGAGCAGGGGCCGTGTGGTCAATCTGCTCCAGGAGGGCCGCCAGCGGGACTAATCCCTGTCAAGGCAGGCACATTCGTGTGTCTGCGAACTGGTCCTACCGGTTGGACCGCTTGATCGATCAGATGCGGCAATTCGAAGGGAGACCGTGGTGACGCAAGTAACGAGCGAGACGGCTCTGACGGACAGGACGGGGCGGCTTCACCTGGAGCTGGACGCCGCGACGGGGCTCCCCCTGGCGCTAAGTACCGGCTCGATCACCAATCCGCTCCGCGTCGGGATCAGGTTGGTCACCGAAGGACAGGAGGTCGACGCCCAGCCATTCGGGATGGCCTACGCCGACACGATCGATCTGCATGATGTCCGGCGTCGCGATGCCCCGGTTGTCCACGAGCACCTGGGGCAGGAAGAACGCTACGTCGTGCCGGTCACGGTCGGGGAGTGGGCCGTCGAGATCGCGTATCTGTTCCGCGTCGCTGCGCCGCGACTGGAGATTTCGCTGACCCTTTCTCCGCCGGGAAACGGAACCGCGACACTTCGGGATCTCTACCTGACGACGGAGTTTGCCCCGGATGCCGTAGAGGACTGGCGGCTCTACGCGCCCAACGTGGCGATCCGGTCGGGCGTCAGGCTTGGTGAGGTGTCCGGCGCGATCAGCTGCGGAGATGCCGCGTTCCGCGGGTCCGGGATGATCGCGCTGGAGCGGCCGGATAGTGGCGCCACGCAGCTGATCTGGCCGCTGAGCCGGACGGAGCAGACGGTCAATGAGTTGTCGGTCGTGGACGGGGCCTCGGCGCTGACGACACAAACCAAGCTGGCCGGGCGGCTTCGGCCTGGTGAGCGCCTGCACTGGGGCGGTATCCAGCTGGACCTGTTCGAGCACGGTTGGGACGCGGTCCGCGACGAAGTCCAGGACTGGTACGAGCCCCTGGGATTCGCATCGCCAAACGACACGCCGGAGTGGGTCCGAGGCGCCAACCTGTACGAGGCCCAGATCGGCACGTCGGTCTTCTGGGGTGGCTGGGAGTACAGCCCGTACCCGACGATGCGCGACCTCTACGAGGACGTGGGGCGGATCGCCGGCCTGGGCTTCGATTGCATCCAGATCATGCCCCGCCAGCCGTTCCCGTCTTACAACGTCTACGACTACCACGACATCGACCTGTCGTACGGCGATGAGGCGGACCTCCGGCGCGTGGTCGAGGCGGCGCACGCGCACGGGATGCGGGTGATCCTCGACATCCTCATGCATGGGGTGATCGACGAGCGGATGATCACCGCGACGGCTGACCGGGTCCGGAATGGGCCGTACTTCGCCCGCCTCGACGAGGGGACCGAGATCCAGCCGAGCGAGGATTTCAACACCTACCGGGGATACGACTATCTCGTCTCCTGGGCACGCCACATCATCGACTTCGAGCCGCACTGGGCGGGCGGTTCGCCGGGCGACCATCCCATGGCTGACGAGCACCCGGAGTGGTTCATCCGCGATTCGGACGGCCAGATCATCGGCGTCTACACCAAGGCGTTCGACACCAACAACGTCGCCTGGCAGGAGTACTTCACCGGCGTCTGCCTGATGTTGATGGAGCGGCTCGGAGTCGACGGGTTTCGGTTCGACGCGCCGACCTACAACGAGGTGCCGAACTGGTCGCCGGCGACCGAACGGCGCGCCAGCGCCTCCCAGCTTGGCGCTGTCGAACACTTCTCGCGGCTGCGGCGGGAGATCAAGCGGCGCCATCCCGACGCGCTGCTCTACACCGAGCCGGCAGGCGTTCTCTTCCGCCAGACGATGGACCTCGTTTACAACTACGACGAGCACCCATTGATCGGGGCGGTCATGCGGCCGGAGCATGCGGCGGAGGAAAACCCGCTGTCGCTCAGGGACGGGCAGGACCTCGCCGACTGGTTCCATGACAAGGACGCGACGCTTCCCCGTGGCTCGATGACGGCCCACCACATCGACTCGCACGACTCGTTCTGGTGGCCGCTGCCGGGGTTCAAGTGGCGGCGAGAGCAGTACGGCCTGCCCGCGACCCGGGCGCTGATGGCGACCTGGGGACTGAGTGGCGGCGCGTACATGATGTTTGTTGGCGGCGAGCAGGGCATCGAGGACGACCTCCGGCGGATGCTCACGCTGAAGCACCACCTCCCGGAGTTGCGCGTCGGGACGTCTGACTGGTCATCCGTCTCGTCCGGTGACCGGCGCGTCTATGCCGTGGAACGCTCCCACGGTGGCCATCGAACGGTCGTCCTGGTCAACTTCGCCAACGAAGCGGTGCGGACGACGGTCGGGATACCGGGAAGTGGCAACGATGGCGAGATGCTGCTGCGCGACGTCTGGAACGGGGACAGCATCCGGGCCGGTGATTCGTTCGGCTGGTCGACGCACGAGCAGATATCCGTTGGTCTGACCTTCGACCCGTACCAGGTAAGGGTCATCACGATCCGTCCGGCGGCGACGCTCCTGTCCTGAGCCAGACCTCTACTGATGAAGGGAAGGGTCGCTCGGTCCGCACAAGGCCAGGAAGCCGCCGGCGCCTTGTCGTCCACGTCGGCCCAGCAGGACTGTGGGTCGACGGCGGGTCCCTCAATGACCGCCGAGACGAAGCCCCCTGTGTCGTCGGGAGACTGGAAACGGAACAGGTTGCCGTCCGGTGCAGGGACCGTGAATGATCGCTCGGCCGGATCAAGGACCCAGTACTCCCGGATGCTGGCCTGGGCGAATCAGTTGGGCTGGACGATGCTGCTCCTGTAGGAACGATCGAGCTCAACCTCGAGCGGGTTGACCGGGGCGCTTTCATCAAATGTCGCCTCGAGTCGCAAACTTCGATGCGCAGAGCGTGGCACCGACCGTCCGGAAAATGCCGCAGCCCGCCGATACACTCGGCGGGCTGCGGTGTCCGACTTCAGGAGCGGTCTCAGCTCAGGCAGACTTCGCGAGCTCTTCCAGCCGGTCGACGTACCCGGCAAGGATGTCGAAGGCCGCCTGGACGGGCTCCGGTGAGCTCATGTCGATCCCGGCGCGCCGGAGCTGGTCGATCGGGTACGACGAACCGCCCTCCTGCAGGAAGGCAATGTAGCGGTCACGTGCCTCAGTGTCTCCGGCAAGGATCGGCCGGGCAAGGGCGGCGGCGGCGCTGATGCCGACGGCGTACTGGAACACATAGAAGTTCATGAACAGGTGCGGGAACTGGGCCCACGTCACGCCGAGGCGCGGACGATCGTGCTCGTCGACCACGACTTCGCCGCCGTACCCCTCCATGAACAGCTCGGCCAGCTTGTCGGTCATGCTGTCGCCGGTCAGTGCCCGGCCGGCCTCGATCTCGCCGTGAGCCCAGAGTTCGAACTGGGCAAGGATCGGCATGATGAAGAAGTAGCGGAAGTGGTTGGCCATCCGCTCCTCCAGGATCGCCAGCAGCCAGCCCCGCTCGTCGTGCGTGTCGAGCAGGTACTTGCCCATCAGCGCCTGGTGGAAGTTGCTCGCCGTCTCGGCCGACGACATCGAGTAGCTCGAATACCCCACCGGCTGGCTGTGGTTGACATGCCAGCTGTGGCAGGAGTGGCCCAGCTCGTGGGTCAGCGTGCTCACGGAGCCGAGGTCGTCATGCCAGTTCATGCTGATGAATGGCTGAGTGGTGTACGACCCACTCGAGAAGGCCCCGCTGCCCTTGCCCTGGTTGGGAAGGACATCGACCCAGCGGCTGGCCATGCCCTTCCGGTTGAGCTCGACGTACTCCTCGCCCATCGGCTCGAGCGTCTTGAGGACCAGTTCGACGCCCTCCTCCCAGCTGATCACCGGTGCGCCCTCGCCAAGCGGGGCATGCAGGTCGCCGGGATGAAGCTCGTCGACGCCCAGGAGCTGCCGGCGGACACGGAAGTAGCGGTGCCACGTCGGGTAGTTGCGTCGCACGGTCTCGATCAGGTTATGGAAGACCGCGGGCGGCAGGTTGGTCGGCGCGAGGGACGCCTCGAGCGCGGTCGGGAAATCGTGGGCGCGGCTGTAGAAGACGTCGGCCTTGATACCGGTCTGCAGGATCTCGCCGAGCGTGTTGGAGAAGGCGAGATGTGCGTCGGCGGCGACGGTCCAGGCGGACCGGCGGACGGCCGGGTCGGTGCTGGCCAGGTACCGCTCGACGTTGCCCTGGCTGAGCTGCACCGTCGTCCCGTCGCTGTCGAGAATCGTGCCAAACGGCAACTCGGTATCGGTCAGTGTGGACGAGGTGGTGTAGGGCGCCCTCGCAATCTCGCTGGCCTGAGCGAGGACGGCCTCGACCTCACCGGACCGAACGTGCGGCCGCATCCGGTCGAGATCCTCGAAGGCGAAGCGGTACTGCTGCAGCCCCGGCTCGCTCTCGACCCAGGACTGGAGCGTCGACGGTTCGATGGCGAGGATCGCCGGGTCGATGTAGGCGGCTGCAGCCTGGGCCCGGGCGGCGAGGCCGCTGGCCCGGGACGCCATGGCCGAGTTGGTCGTGTTGCCGGAATCCTCGGCGTAGCGGAGGTGGGCGAAGACGCTGACCTGCTCGACCTTCGTCCAGATCTCGTCACGAAGCTTCAGCGTGGCGAGCAGATCGGCGGCGCTGTACCCGATCACGCCGGAGCGCGCGGAGATCTCGGCGATCCGGCCATCCACCGCGGTGAAGTCGGCTTCCCAGTCGGCCGGGGACGCATAGACACTCTCGAGATCCCATGTCTTGTCGACCGGGATGGCGGAGCGGGGTGGGACAGCGGCGTGGGACATAGCGGTCATCAGATTCAGCTCCAACTCGTTTCCGCGGGCACCGACGGAACCCATCAACACGATGTTGCGGGGGGCATGGTACCCCTTGAATCCCACGGGCGTGGGTCAGAACCGCGAGCAGTCCGGAAGGGATCCCCCAGTGGGCGCTCCACGACCGCTCTACGGTGATCGGCCCAGGAGTCGGAGTTCTCGTTGAGGATGGAGCCGGGCAATGACAACCCTGCCCGGTCCTCGGGTTCCATACGTTTCGCGAGGGAGCCACCCAGATGGCGGAGCCAGACCACCCGCGGCCACCAATGCTGTGGACCGGCCCCGGGTGCTAGGAACCGGTCGCCAGGCGCTTGAGCTCGTAGAGGCGGGTGAGCGCCTCGATCGGCGTCATCCCGTCGACATCGAGCTCGCGCAGGGCGGTGATGGCCGGACTGGGGGCGTCGAACATCGTCAGCTGGAACGTCGAGTCGGACGCTTCCGTGCCGGCGGGCAGCCGCATCGCGACTCGCCGGGCAGCCCGCCCGCCGCCGGTCTCGGTCCCGTCCGCGGGTGCCGGTTCGCCCGGGGCAGCGCGATCTCCTGCCTCAAGGGTCCGCAGGATCTCCTCGGCGCGGCGGACCACGGCGCGCGGGATCCCGGCCAACTGCGCGACGTGGACGCCATAGGAGCGGTCGGCGCCGCCCGGCACGACCTGGCGGAGGAAGACGATCTGATCACCGTCCTCGAGGACGTCCATCCGCATGGCGCGGATCCGGGGCAGGACGCGCTCCAGCTCGGTCAGCTCGTGGTAATGGGTTGCGAAGAGTGTCCGGCTGCCGAGACGAGGGGCGTTGTGGATGTACTCGACGATGGCTCGGGCGATGGCGAGGCCGTCATAGGTGCTCGTCCCTCGGCCGATCTCGTCGAGGACGACCAGTGAGCGGCGGGTAGCGTGGTTGAGGATGTTCGCTGTTTCCAGCATCTCGACCATGAAGGTGCTCTGGCCCGTCGCGATGTCGTCCTGGGCGCCGATCCGGGTGAAGATCCGATCGACCAGCCCGATTTCGGCGTCGGCTGCGGGGACGAACGACCCGATTTGGGCAAGCAGGCAGATCAGGGCGACCTGCCGCAGGTACGAGCTCTTTCCGGCCATGTTGGGCCCGGTCAGGATGGCGATCTGGGCGCCGTCAGTTCCGGTTGCGTCCAGCCGGACGTCGTTCGGGACGTACTCACCGATTGGCAGTACGGTCTCGAGGACGGGGTGACGGCCTTCCGCGATCGCCAGCGCGGTACTGTCGGTCAGCCGCGGACGGACGTAGCGGCGGGTAACGGCGACCTCGGCCAGTCCGGCGAGGACATCCGCGATGGCGACGGCGCGGGCGGCGGCGAGCAAGCGCTCGGCATGCGACGCGACCTGCGCGACCACGCGACGGAATGCGGCGGTCTCCAGCTCGGACAGGGTCTCCTCGGCGGTGAGGACGACCGTCTCGTACTCCTTGAGTTTCGGCGTGAAATACCGGGTCGCGTTGGCGAGTGTCTGCTTGGCGATGTACTCGCCGGGCAACACGCCCGCCGGCGCCTCGGCGACCGCCCCTTCCAGTGCCGCGCCGAACGAGGCACGGGCGGACTGCCGGGCGGCGTCTCGTTCGGCTGATGCCAGCGCCGCCGAGGTGATCTCGAGGTAGTACCCGAAGACCTTGTTGTACCCGACCTTGAGCGTGCGGATGCCCGTTCGCTCCCGCTCCGTTCGCTCGAGGTTGGCGATGAAGTCGCGTGCTTCCCGCGATCGCTCGCGGTACTCGTCGATCTCGGAGGCGTGGCCGTCACGCAGCACGGTCCCCTTGCCCAGAACCTGACCGGGCTCGTCGGCGAGGGCGCGCTCCAGGAGGTCGAGTGCCGGTGCCGGGTCCGCGACCGACCCAACACCTGGGATGGCGACGAGTTCTTCGCGCACGGAAGCCAGGCCGCGCAGCGATGCTCGCAGGGTGGTCAGATCCTTCGGTGTTGCCTGGCCGGTCACGGTCCGGTTGACCAGTCGCTCGATGTCGCCGATCGGGCGGAGGGCCCGGCGCAGCGACGTGCGGAGGACGGCATCGTCGACCAGGTGCTGGACACCATCCTGCCGGGCCCGGAGATCGTCGAGGTCGAGCAGCGGCTGGCCGACCCACTGGCGCAGCAGGCGGGAACCCATCGGCGTGCGGGTATGGTCGAGGACGGCGACCAGGCTATGCCGGCGGTCGCCCCGGCTACTCTCGGTCAGTTCGAGATTCCGCCGGGTCTGGGCGTCGAGTGTCATGAAGCTGTCGACGGCGTAGGCGCGAAGCGTCGTAATCTGCTTCAGGCCGGCGATCTGGGTGTCCTGCAGGTACTGGAGCAGACCTCCTGCGGCACGGGTCGCGAGGGACCGCCCGGCCAGCCCGAACCCATCGAGCTGGTCGACCGAGAAATGCTGGAGGAGCGCCGTCGCCGCACGCTCGGGCTGCCAGCGCCACGCCTCGGTGGGAGACATGCCACGTCCGGTCGCGAACCGTTCGCCCAGCCAAGCCTGTGGTTCGATGCCGGCAGCCCATGACGCGATGTCCCCCGCTGGGTGAACGATCTCGGCCGGCTCGAGCCGGAGGAGTTCGCGACCGATCGCCAGGAGTGCTTCCTCGGCGGAGTCGGCGGTGACGTCCGTAGCGGCGAACTCGCCGGTCGTGATGTCCGCCAGCGCCAGTCCCGCTCGCCGGCCCTCGGCGACGACCGCGACGACGTAGTTGTTGGTCCGGGCGTCGAGCAGTGATTCGTCGGTAACGGTGCCTGGGGTCACGACCCGGGTCACGTCGCGCTCGACCAGCCCTCGCTTCGGGACTTCGCCGACCTGCTCGCAGACGGCGACCTTGTACCCCGCCTCGATAAGCCGGGCGATGTAGCCCTCGCTGGCATGGTGAGGCACGCCGGACATTGGGACCCGCAGGCCCTTGCCCATCTCCCGCGACGTGAGAACCACGTCGAGCGTGCGGGACAGGACTTCGGCGTCGCCGTCGAAGGTCTCGTAGAAGTCGCCGAGCCGGAACATGACGATGGCGTCAGGGTACCGTCGCTTGACCGCCAGGTACTGCTTGCGGAGTGGGACGGCCGTCTCCTCATCGACCCTGGGCGCCTTGCCGGGGAGGAGGGGGGCATCATCGTCATCGCTGGCCAGCATGGGCGACGGCTCGGCTAGGTCGGTGGCAGGGGTATCGACCATGACTGGAGGCGCGGCGGAACGCACCGGCTCATCGTGCGGTGACCCTGGTTCCAGGGCGAATGACTGGTCGTCAGCCGGCTTGGCATCGGCTGGTATCGGGGCGGATCGTGGGACCCGGAGAGAGCGGACGGCGCGCTGTCGGGGCATGAGGCCGGGGGCTCCTGCTGGACGGGCGACGGTGCGGGCACCGTTGCCTCGGTTCTCTCGTTCTCGTTTGCCCGGCGGGAAGGGTCTGGTCTCCCTATTGTGCCACGTCGCGCCAGCCCTCCTGCACTGGGGCGCCCCGCGAAACGGGGCAACCCGAACGCGGCCGCCAGTGATGCGACAGACACGCCACGCGGAATCGGGGATACTCGTCGGCGAGATACGCCGTGCGCCACCCGAGGACGGGGGCGCGAGCAGGAATGGAGTAACGATGGCCATCTTTGCGGTCTGGGCCCAGTTCACCAACCACGAGGAGCGGCTGAAGATGCGGCCGACCCACCGCGTCTACCTGGCCGAGCTGCTGGACAAGGGCAAGCTCGTGTCGTCGGGGCCGTTCAAGGACGACACGGGGGCGCTCCTGATCTACGAGGCCGCCGACGAGGCCGAGGTCCGGCAGCTGATGGCTGACGACCCGTACGCGACGGTCGGCGCCATCGGGTCCTGCGAGATCAAGGAATGGAATCGCGTGTTCGCCCAGCCGACGGAGGAGATCCGGCCCTCTTAGGTCCGGGTGATCTGAATCGCTCCTAACGAGGTCTCCAGACGACGAAGGGCCGGTACTCACCTCGAGTACCGGCCCTTCGTTGTTCTCGCACGATATGAACCGGAACCTAGAGCTCCTGGTGGTAGGCGAACAGGCGCTCACCGTCCAGGCGGCGCAGCTTCTGCAGCGCCTCATTCTCGATCTGGCGGACACGCTCGCGGCTGATCTGGAGCTGCTCACCGACCTCGGCGAGCGTGTGCTGGTGCCCGGCGCCGAGACCGAAGCGGAGCTGGAGGACCAGCTTCTCGCGATTGGTCAGCGTGTCGAGCGCAGCGTTGATGTCACGCTTGAGCATCGACTCGGAGGCGGCCTCGTAGGGCGTCTCGCTGAGCTCGTCGGCGATCAGGTCGCCGAGGCTGGTGTCGTCCTCATTGCCGATCGGCGTCTCGAGCGAGATGGTCCGCTGGGCCGCCTGGACGATCTGGTGGATCTTCTCGGGCGGAACGGCCATCGCTTCGGCCACTTCCTCGGCCGACGGCTGACGGCCGAGCTCCTGGGCGAGCCGGTTCAGGGTCTTGCGGTAGCGGGAGATCGAGTCGCCCATGTGGACCGGCAGCCGGATCGTCCGGCTCTGGTCGGCAATGGCACGGGTAATCGCCTGCCGGATCCACCAGGTGGCGTAGGTGGAGAACCGGAAGCCCTTGCGCCAGTCGTACTTCTGGACGGCACGCATCAGGCCGATGTTGCCCTCCTGGATCAGGTCCAGCAGGGTCAGGCCCCGGTTGACGTACCGCTTGGCGATGGAGACGACCAGGCGCAGGTTGGCCCGGACGAATTGCTGGACCGCCTCCTGATCAGAGTCCTCGACCCGCTTGGCGAGTGAGATCTCCTGGTCATGGGTGAGGAGCGGGGTCTCGGCGATCTCGCGCAGGTACAATCGAACCGGGTCATTGATGAAGTTCGGGTCGAGGCGCTGCAGGACGTCGAGATCGCGCTCGATGTCGACAGGAGCCTCGATCTCACGCTCTTCGGCGATCTCCGCCTGAATCTCGACGGGAAGCTCGAGCTTGGAATCGTCCCCGGGGACGGGCTGTTCGACGAGTGCGTCTACCTGCTCGGGCTCGTACGGCTTGATGGAATCGGTCATCGACTTGCTCCTTGGTGACACGGGTGTCCGGGCTGGCGGCGCAGACCGGGACGACGTCCTGGATACACCCATCGGGGTGGAACGGGATGACGATGGATGGGCGATCGGTGATGCGAAGGTTTCGGCACGCTGGCCAGGGGTTGCACGAGCGGGCGCCGCTGGCTGACTCTCCAACTGGCCACTCCGGCCAGCCGGGGCATCACCCCTTACCCGTATTAACGCTTGACATCGCGCATGGGATGCCACCGCGCCCGAGGAGAATCGTGAAGGACGGGACGAACCTGGAAAACCAGGCACATCCGAAGGGCATTCTGCCAACATAGCAGTGGCCCGAGGAAACGCAAGAGTCCTGATCGTGACAGAGTGCCGGGTCTACACGGCCCGTGTTCGAGTCGGACCGAACCCCGCCGGACACACGGCGACGGCGGCGGGATACCCCGCCGCCGTCATCCATTGCTGACGTTCGGAGAGGATCAGCCGCAGCCGCAGCCCTGGGATGTCGTGGCATTCTCACCCGTGTCGAACGAGTGGCCACAGGAGCAGGACGCGACGGCGTTCGGGTTGCGGACGGTGAAACCGCCACCCATGAGCGAATTGATGTAGTCGATCTCGGCGCCTTCGAGGTAAGCGGCGCTGAAGTTGTCGACGAGGATCCGGACGCCGTTGGACTCGACGATCTCGTCGCCCTCTTCAGTCTGCTCCTCGACGGTCATGCCGTACTGGAGGCCGGAGCAGCCACCCGGGGCGACGAAGACGCGGAGACCGTACTCGGGCGTGCCCTGCTCGTCGAGGAAGCGACGAAGCTGGTCAGCAGCCTCATTGGTGATCGACATCATGGTGGCAAGTCCCCATTGGAAACGGTATCGGTCGGCATGACGCCCGGCGGCCACGCATACAGGTGTCTGGCAGGCTGTCACGCTACTTACCAAAGTATAGCGATGGACCGCTCAACTGTCAACGCGCTGATGCGATCCGGGAACCAGGCGTCTCGCGCCATGCCGTGCGGCAACCCGCTCGAGCGCGGCGACCGACATGCGTGGGCCTGCATATACGTAGTCAATGCGGGGTCCGACAGCGTCCCAAAGATACGTACATCGACGAATGTTCTTTCGCAGCCCGTGAGCGGACAATGTCCTCACTGGCAGCCGCGATAGGTAAGAGGGTGGCGCGGGGTTGCCCGCTCGCCACGAGGCGGACTGCGGTCGTGACCGGGGAAGAAGTGATCCGGTCGCGGATGACGGGAGAGCGGAGACCGGTCGGAACGCGGTGACGTTATGAGACGTCGGAAGATGCAGACCGCAATCCGATTGGCCCGGGTGGGGACCCGGGATGATGTCGGCCACGCGAACCGGATGGAGAGACGGACGCGTCTGGGGTGGGAATGGTTGTGAATGAGACGAGTGTCGATGTGACGGTCCGTTGCGTGTTGAGACGTCCAGGTGATCGGTGATTCGTTCAGGCGTTCCGGGCGGCTTTGTAGTGATTGACGAGGCAAAGAGCATGAATGCGACCAACTCGATGATGCGGACCACCCTGACCCGGCGACGGTTTATGGCCGTCGCCGGCGGGGCCCTCGCCGTTGCAGGCGCCGGCCTTGGTAGCCGGGTGACCGCCCAGCAGGGAACGGAGACGTGGCGGACGACCGCTGCGGTCAACCTCCGGGACGGTGCCGGGACGACCTTCTCGATCCTGGCGCTGGTCCCCGCCGGTGCGGTGGTCACCCTGACCGGCCAGGTAGCGAATGGGTGGGCGCCGGTCCGGTGGAACGACCGGAACGGCTTTATATCGGCCCAGTACCTCGTCAGGGGAAGCGGTGATACGACGGGCACCGCGGCTCCGGCTCCTGACAGCGGCGCCTACACCGGTCGCGCTCGGGTGCTTGAAGCGGTCAACATGCGGTCCGGGCCATCGACCGCGGCGGCCATCACGGTGGTGGTGCCGGCCGGATCGGTGGTCGGGACGAGCGAGATCGTAAAGGACGGCTTCCGGGCGATCCTGTTCGGTGGCAAGAGCGGGTGGATGATCGCCGGGGCACTGGTCCCGGAGACGAGCTCCCCCTCGCAGCAGCCCAACCCCTCGACGCCGCCCGCCTCCGCTGGCTCGGGCTACATCAATACGGCGGCGAACTTCCGGATGGAGCCGACCTACGGGAACAACGTGATCCGGGTCCTGCCGGTCAACACGGTCGTGACAATAACGACCGAGAAGAGCGGCGAGTTCGTCCGGGTCCAGACCCCAGGTGACATCGGTTGGGTCTACGCGGCCTTCGTCAGCGCCGGGGCGCCGCCAACGGGTAACCCGACCAACCCGCCGACGACCGGGAGCAAGGCGACCACGACGGCCGGCGTGAACTTCCGTGCCGACGCGGCCCTGAGCGCCAGGGTGATCTCGGTGATCCCGGCCGGCGCCTCGATCCTGATCATCGGGTCTGCCCGGAACGGGTTCACGCCGGTCTACTGGAACGGGACCAACGGCTGGGTGTCGTCTGACTACATCAACACCGGGAGCGGTGCGCCAGTCACGCGCACCTACCGGACGACCGCCGTGCTGAATCTCCGCGCCAACCCGAATGCCAATTCTCAGCTGCTGGGAGTCGTTCCGGTGGGGGCAACGGTGACCGGTACCGGGACAGGATCGGCCGGATACCTCGGCGTCAGCTGGAACGGCCTCCAGGGCTACGTCCTCGCGGCATACCTGGCCTAGGTCTGAATCGATCAGCGCCGGGATACGCCCCAACCAGACGACAAGCGTTCGAGCGGGGTGGTCCTTGCAGCCGGACCACCCCGCTTGTCGTCAACATGGTTCTGGTCGGAGCGATCGGTCAGGTCCGGGCGAGGGCCAGGACCCGCGCCGCACCGCCGGACCCACCGGCGAACGCCGGCGCTCCAACGACGACCGTCGCACCGGACGCCGGGGCAGCGCCCAGGTTGGCAAGGTTCTCGACGGCATAGCCACCAGCGCCGAGCAGCACCCGGTGGGACTCGAAGTAGGGCGAGGTAGGGTTGTCGAGGCTGATCGTGTCGACCCCGAGGCCAACGACGCCCCGCTCGTCGACGAGGTACGCCGCCGCTTCCGGGCTCCACGCCGGGAAATGCAGGACGCCAGCGGCATCGGCGTTCAGGTACCCGGCGGCGCTGGGCACACGCTCGTCCCAGCCGGAGTACATCGCGACGAACGCGCCCTCGCGAATCGCCCCGTACGCCGCTTCCCAGGCGAGCAGATCGTCGACCTGGACGGTCGTGTCTTCGTCGGCGCTGGCGCGGTCGCGAAGGTCGATGACGACCAGGGACGCGACGAGATTGGTCGGTGGGATCGAGGCGACGTCGACACCGTCGGCAATGAAGTGAGCCGGTGCGTCGACATGGGTCCCGGTGTGCTCTTCGAACGAGACGACACGTGAACGCGTCCCCGGATCGTCGAGCGTCGCCGTGACGCTGGCCGAGAACGGGGTATAGCCCGGATAGACCGGGAAGTCGGGAGAGAGTGGATGGGTGAGGTCGATCACGGCGTTGAAACTGACCTCCCGGCGATCGTCGCCGGTCTGCGTGGCGACGTCGACCGCCGGTCTCGCCGCGTGAGCCAGGCCAGGACCGGCCATCGTCGCTCCAAGCATCAAGCCGCTCGCCCTGCGCCGGTCAAGGCGACGGGTGCCGCCGATCCGGCGATGGACGTCGTGGAGCAGGTCGGGGTGGCACATCGGGAGTCTCTCTTTCCGGAACAGACGAGGTGCGAGCTGGTGAGGCGGACACTCTGGCCGGCACCACGCACGATCCGGCCCGGTGCGGTGACCGACCCGGGGCGATACGATGGCGCGGCAACGGGCGGCGAGGGCGTTGCCCGGTCGGAAAAGGCCGGCCCCGGAGTACCAGAGAGGTAGAGATGGCGACCAACGTGGCGGCGCAGACGGCGGTGCAGGAGGTCCTGGACCGCGCGGTGACGGATGGCGGCGAGATCGGCGTGCAGGTCGCGGCGTTCTTCGATGGCCTCCAGGTCGTCGACGCCTGGGCCGGGACGGCGGATCCCGCGACGGGCCGACCTTTTGATCACGGGACGGTGACGACCGTGTTCTCGGTCACCAAGGGAATCGCGTCGACCGCCGTCCACATGCTCGCCGACCGGGGTCAACTGGACTACGACGCGCCAGTTGCCAGCTACTGGCCCGCCTTCGGCGCCAATGGCAAGGACCGGGTAACCGTCGCCGAGGCGCTGTCGCACCGGGCCGCTGTACCGCAGATGCCGGCGAGCATCGGTCCGGATGATGTCATCGACTGGGACCGCGCCCTGGCGGCGTTCGCCGACCTGACCCCGATGTGGGAGCCCTCGACGGAGCCGGGCTATCACTCCCTGACGCACGGCTGGATCACGGGCGGGCTGATCCAGGCAGTCGATGGGCGCCGGATCGATCAGTTCGTCCGTGAGGAGATGCTGGCGCCGCTCGGGATCGTGGACGATTTCTTTCTCGGTCTGCCGGAATCAGCCGATGCCCGTGTCGCTCCGCTGGTGATGGACGACAAGCTCCAGGGCGAGCCCACGCCTGACCCGGAAAGCTATCGTTACCATGCCAACCCGCCGGTCTGGTACCCGCTGGGCCGGAGTTTCAACCTGCCGCAGGTTCGCCGGGCGATCGTCCCCGGTGCGGGCGGGATCGGCACGGCGACCGCACTGGCCCGGATCTATGCCGCGGCGATCGGGGAGGTTGATGGGGTCCGGCTGCTGACGGAGAGCACGATGCGGGTAGCGTCGGCACTGCAGACCGATGCCTGGGACCTGGTCCTCGAGGCTGCTGATCCCAAGGGGGCGGGGTATTTCCTCGGCCAGCCGAACTCACCGATGAGCGGCCGGCGATCCGCCTTCGGTCACCCCGGCTATGGTGGCGCGATCGCATTCGCCGATCCGGACCACCGGTTCGCGTTCGCGCTGACGAAGAACTGCCTCCGGGGCGACCTCGGAGGCGCGGAATCAGTCGCGCTCGCCGCGGCACGGGCAACGCGGCAGGCACTGGGCATCCCGGAGAACTAGACCCCGTGACCGGAGCCCGTTCGACGCCGGAGATGGACCGGCGACGAGCGGGGCCGGCGGGGTGACGTCTGGCGCCGGATCGCCGGCCGCTGGATGGACGATCGCAGCGCCATGTCAACCAGCTCGTCAAGCGAAACCGGCGACGTGAACCGATAGTCCGGGCCCGTCCAGCTTTCCCCGGACGGTTCGAGGATCCGGTAGGCCAGCGTGATCGCGTCCTGGCGCCTGGCCCACCGGCCCATTCCCTCATGGAAGCGGAGCGCGGCGCTGTCGTGGAGCAGGATGGCCGCGCGGTCGGTATCGCCAGCGGCGAGCAGGCAGAGCCCGATGGCCTCGATCGCGCCGACCTGTCCCCGGCGGTTCCTGACCGACTGCCAGAAGCGAAGGCACGCCTGGTACCGCTCCAGCGCGATACCGGTCCGCCGGGTTCGGAGTGCCAGCCAGCCTTCGAGTTCCGCGAGGTAGCCAAGGGCGAACGCATCCCGTGTCTCGAGCATGATCGTCCGGCAGAGATCAAGGCGGCGGGCGGCGGCCCGGAACCGGCCGCGTTCTCCCAGGACCTCGGCGAGCCCGAGCAGTGCCCATCCGATGGTTGCCCGGTCTCCGGCCCGCTCGGCAGCGGCGTGAGCCTGGTGAGCGGCCCGCTCACCCGCGGCGATATCGCGCCGGTCCAGCGCGAGGTCCCCGAGAGCGATCCATGACACCGCGATGCGCTGCCAGTTACCAAGCGATTGTCTGATGGCAAGCGCCTCGAGCTGGAGACGCTCCGACTCCGCCAGGTTCCCCCGGTAGCTCGCGAGGAGGCCGATGTCGGAGATGACGTCAGCCTCACCGTGGCGGTCGCCCGTAGCCCGGCAGATCGCCAGCGCTCGTTCAAATCCCTGGGCGGCAGACTCGCTCTCGCCGGCATCCATGTGGAGGACCGCCCGGACGGTCAGGGCGTTGCCGAGGGGAATCCCGAGCGTCTCGTCCGGGAACGCTCGTGCGGCGGCGATCGCGCGGTCAAGATAGGCAACGGCCGTCTCCCATGTGCCCGCCATCCGCCAGTAGCCCCAGAGCCGACCGACGATCTCGAGACCGCAGACCGCACTCTCCTGGTCGCCCTCGGTCGCCGCGGCCGCGCACGACTCGAGCGCGACCCGAATGTTCGCGATCTCCCGGTCCAGTGTCCGCACCCACTGTCCGGGGTCCGGACCCTCCAGGCCGGCACGGCAGCTGGCCGCCAGCTCATTGACCCAGCGGGCGTGTACGCGTCGCGCCGTGACGGGGAGCTCTGGGTCGGTAGCGAGGCGAGCGAGCGCATGTTCCCGGATCATCTCCAGCAACATGTAACGGGGTACATCCGGACAGGGCGGGGCTGCATGCCCGGGCGCCGGGGTCACCAGGTGGTGCTCGATCAGGGTGGAGAAGGCCGCGAACGCGCCGTCGCGGTCAATGATCGGACACGTCTCCCCCAGGGTGAGGACCTGTAGCGCCGCGTCCAGGGTGAAGCCGCCAACGAACATGCCGAGACGGGCGAGGGCGAGCTGCTCCGTGGGGTGCAGCAGGTTGACGCTCCAGTCGACGGTTGTCGCGAGGGTGCGGTGATTGCCCTCATGACCACCCCTCGCACCCAGCAGGCTGCCGGCATCCCGCCTGAAGCGGTCGAGAACCATCGACGGCGGGTGCAGGCGCAACTGGGCCGCGGCGATCTCCAGCGCGAGCGGAATCCCGTCGAGCAACTGGCAGAGCTGGACGATGTCGGCGACGTTGGATGGGGTGAGCTGGAAGGCCGAACGGTGGCGCTGCGCGACCGCGACCAGTAACTGGACGGCTGGCGACTCCCTGGCCTGTTGGGTAGTAACGACCCCGGGATCACCACTGACGATGGGCAACGGGGCGACGACGACTTCGCGTCCGCCCGCGACGGCCATCGAGTGCCGGCTGGTCGTGATCAGGCGGAGTCGCGGGATCCGGCGCAGGATCCTGGCAAGCAACTCGTCCGCGTCCTGTATCTGCTCGAGATTGTCGAGGATCAGCACCAGACGCCCCCGCCCGGGAATGTCGCTGAGCCCCTGGAGGGGGTCGGTCGCTCGAGGGGGCAGATCGAGGGTCACGGCAATCACCCCGATCGCCTCATCGGCAGTGCGGGCCGAGATGAGCGAGATGAAGGCGACCGCGTCGACCGACGATCTCAGCCCTGGAGCCCGGGACGCCTCGGCCGCCAGCCGGGTCTTCCCGACCCCAGGCGGACCGGTCAGCATCACGAGCCGGTCCCGGCCGGAGAGCAACCGGACAACCTCGTCCAGGTCGGATTCGCGTCCAATGAGATGGTCGGACCATTCCGGCACGCGGGTATGCGCCGGGAGCGGGGACGGAGTCCGGGCCTGGGGCGTGCTGTCGTCGGGCCGGTGGTGCGTCCGGCGAGGAACGGCCTGGACGAAGGCGGCAGTCTCGTCCGGCGTGAGGTTCAGGGCACGCGCCAGGCGTTTCACGGTCGCCTGGTTGGGACTCAGGCTGATCCCGCGCTCGACGTTGCTGATCGTTCGGCTATGGACAAGGGCCGCCTCACCCAGCTCGTCCTGGCTCAGGCCAAGACGATTCCGGTAGAACCGAAGCTGTTCCGCGAGCGACAACGCTCGGACATCGTCGGCAGGTCGCTGCGTCAAGATACACCCCCGGAGGATGGCAATCGGATACCCAGGGAGTGCGGCAGAGATAGATTTGCCCGAAATCCGATGGTGTCTGGTTGCGTTGGCGATGCCTGCTATACGGTCGATATTACCGTATGAAAGAATGTTCGTGTTAGCGGTGGCGGAACAACGACCGTTTCTGATGGACACCGAGTCATCGTTGCCGCCGCCGCGATGACGCCCCAACGGGATAAACGGCGAGCGGGACGATCATCGATGATCGTCCCGCTCCCCAACTTCAGATTGTCCGACGATCAGCCCTTGAGGTGGCCGTCGAACCAGTCAAGTACTCGCTGGAGATAGTCGGCCCGGTGCTCCGGCGGGCTGAGTCGCATCAGGCCGTGCGACGCGCCCGGATAGCGGGCGAACTCGACCTCGCAACCAGCTTCCTTCAGCGTTACGAACATCTCTTCGCCCTGGCCGATCGGACAGCGGTCGTCGGCTTCCCCGTGGACAATCAGCGTCGGCGTGGTCGCCCGGTGAGCGTAGGTCGAGGGGGAGTGGGAATGGAGCCACTCGAACTCGTCCTGGGGAGTTCCGCCCCACTGGAGCTTGCCGAACGTGTACCCGATGTCGCTGGTGCCGTACATCGAGACCAGGTTGAAGCAGGGCGCCCCGCAGACGCAGGCTTGGAAGCGCTGGGTGTGGCCGATGATCCACGACGTCATGTAGCCGCCGTAGGAGTAGCCATAGATTCCGGTCCGGGTCTCGTCGGCGTAGGGCCGCTCCAGAACCGTGTCGATGACCAGCATCAGGTCCTGGTAGTCCTCACCACCCCAGTCCCGGATGACCCGCTGCGTGAAGTCGCGGCCGTAGGAGTTCGATCCGCGGGGATTGCTGAAGACGACGATATAGCCGTTGCTGGCCAGCTGCTGCTGGGTGTTGTTGAACCCCCAGCCGTAGTGCCCGTTGGGTCCACCGTGAATATCGAGGATCACCGGGTACTTTGAGGACGGGTCGAAGCCAGGTGGGAACAGGATCCAGCCTTCGATCTCCAGTCCGGCTCGCTCGACGGTGAACCGTTCGGACGCCAGCTCGGGGCGGCTGGCGAACTGGTCCGCTGCCGAATCGACGACCACCGTCACCGAGTTGTCGGTCCGGTCGACGACCACGATCTCGCCGGTGCGCTGGTGGGTTGTCCGGGCCTGGACGATGTACCGGTTGGTGCGGTCGTGGCTGAACCCGGCCTGCGTGGCTTGCCAGGTCACCACGGTCTTGACCGTCGCCGACTCGACATCGACGGTGTAGAGGCCGCTGCCTCCGGCCCTGGTCCCGGAAAGCAGTGCCGTCCCGGCATCCAGCCAGATCGGCTGATGCGGAGCGGGGAATGAATCCGGCTCGAAGGGAAGGTCATCGGTCAGGCGGCGGGTCTCACCCGACGCGAGGGTGTAGACCCAGAGGTCGGACTGCCAGGTCCGGTGGGTATCACCGCCATAGAGGATACGCGAGCCGTCCGGGGACCAGGAGAACACCGAGATCGTCCCGTTTTCTGGGGTGATCGACCGGGCAGAACCGGTCGCCACGTCGATCAGGCTGATGACGGCGTCGAAGATCTCGGGGCCGGCGACCCGGGTGGAGATGGTCCGTCCGTCGGGCGACCACTCGGCCTCGCCATGGTCGAAGTCGCCCTCGGTCAGCTTCCGGGTCGTCCCGGTCTCGACATCGACGAGGAAGAGCTGGCTGCGCTTGCCGCCCAGATATCCCTTGCCGTCCAGCTTGTAGTCCAGTCGCGAGGTAACGCGTACCGGCGGCGGCGCGTCCTTCGGGCGTGGCTTGCCCGCGGGGTTGTCCGGGTCGACCGGAAGGAGGTAGGCGATGGTCCTGCCATCCGGGGACCACGAGATGCCCGAGATGGACTCCAGGTGGCCCGCGAGCGGGCGGGCGTCGCCACCTCCCCCTACCGGCAGGAGCAGGAGGCGGCTCTTCACCCCGTCCTCGCCGTCCCGGTCGCTGACGAAGGCGATGGTGCTCCCATCGGGGGACCAGCGTCCCTGGCTGTTGCGCTTCCCACCGTAGGTCAGCCGTCGGCTATCCGAACCGTCGCGGCGCACCAGGAACAGATCGGAGGTCGACTTCGCGACCTCGCCCCGTTCCACGCGGGGCTGGACATAGACGATCCACTCGCCGTCGGGGCTGATCTGTGGATCACTGGCTGGAGTGAGGTCGTAGACCAGCGAATCAGCGGACCACGAGGCGTTCGTGGATGTGGAGGGTGTTGCCGTCACGATGGATGATCCTTTCCGGGATGGATGCCTGGACTGTTCGTCAGCATCGCAAGCCCGGAGGCGACTCGCAACTGGTCTGTAACATTCGCGGCGCTGTAATGTGACGGCAGTTGAGCACGATGGAGCCGGGCACCGGCCTGTAGACCGGAAGGAGGACGGGATGGTCCGTGTTGACGTCGAGCGGAACCACCTGGTTGTCCGGCTGGCGGGGTGGGAGTGGTTCTGGTCGCTGCGGCGGGAGATCGGCATCCCACTGGCAGAGGTCGAACGCCTGCGTCCGGCTCCTGATCTGATCAGGTCGCGACCCGCCTGGCTTCGCCTACCGGGAACGTACTGGCCATTCCGGCCGGGACCGGCCTTCGCGGGCACGTATTTCCAGGGCCGAGTCCTCTGAAAGTTCTGGTGGTTGATCCGGCCGCGACCGGATCAAATCTTTGAGATCACGGTCCGGCCAAACGGACAGACCGGGTACCGGCGCCTGATCGTGCAGGTCGAGGATCCGGGAGGGGTTGCCGGCCGGGTGAATGTGCCGGTGCAGCGTCCCGCCGTGCGGCTCCAGTGACAATGAAATAAGACGAGAGGGGCGCCCCTATTGTGGCGCCCCTCTCGTGTGCTGATTCTTTCGATGATCTCGACCTAGCGGTCGTTAATCGGAGTGAAGTGGAGATCGGTCGGCCCGACGAACTCGGACTGCGGACGGATCAGCCGGTTGTTGGCGACCTGCTCCAGCACGTGGGCGGTGTAGCCAGCGGTCCGCGAGACCGCGAAGGTCGGGGTGAACATGTCACCGGGCAGGCCGACGGCGGCGAGCACGGCGGCACTGTAGAACTCGACATTGGTGTAGAGCCGCCGGCCCGGCTTGCGCTCTTCCAGCATCTCCAGCGCGCGCTTCTCCGTGGTGTGGGAGAGGGCGAAGAAGGCCGGGTCGCTGGCCCGCTCGGCCAGCCCGCGAAGGACCTCTGCCCGCGGGTCCTCGGCCTTGTAGACCCGGTGCCCGAAGCCCATCAGGCGCTGGCCGCTGTCCAGTGCGTTCGTCAGCCAGGCATCGACGTTTTCGGCGGTGCCGATCTCGTTGAGCATGTCCAGCACGAGCGACGGGGCGCCGCCGTGCAGAGGGCCCTTGAGCGCCCCGATCGCACCCGTCACGGCCGAGCAGATGTCGGAACCGGTCGAGGCGATCACCCGGGCAGTGAAGGTCGAAGCGTTCAGCCCGTGGTCGGCAAGCAGGATCAGGTAGGTCTCGAGCGGCTGCCAGTGGTCGGACGAAGGCTCTTCCCCGAACAACTGGTAGAGGTAGCTCTGGGCCGTGTTGAGGTCGTCCCGCGGGGCGATGGGATCCAGCCCCTGGCGGTGGCGATGGAACGTCGCGAGGATCGACGGGACGCTGCCGAGCAGGATCAGCGCCTCGTCGATGTCCGGCTCGATGTCGATCTCCGACGTCTTGAAGTTGCCCAGCGCCGAGACACCGGTGCGGAGCGCATCCATCGGCGGGGTGTCGGCCGGGAGGCTGCGGATCAGATCGACCAGGCCCTGGGGCAGGGTGCGGTTGGCGTTGAGCCGCTGCTGGAAGTCGGCCAGTTCCTTCGCGACAGGGAGGTGTCCGTGGTAGAGCAGGAAGGCGACTTCCTCGAACGAAGCGCGCCCGGCGAGCTCATGGATCTCGTAGCCGCGATAGACCAGCCGGCCCTCTTCGCCGAAGACGTGGGACAGGGCGGTCGAGGCGGCGACGATGCCTTCCAGGCCACTCGGCTTGGGCAGCGGCGCTGACGTTTCGGTGGCAGTCGCGCTGGACATGGGTTCCTTCCTGTTGACGCTGGGTTGGAGCGGAGAGGCCAGGACGGCCTGGCGGAGTGACCGGCGCGGGACCGGCTCCGAGGGACGGACGGCGAAGTCGTTGCCGGCCAGTTCGGACTGAACGCCCAAAGCGGCGCCTTCCCTTATGGGCTAGATCCTACCATGCGTTGGCCGGCCTCACTGACCGTTACTGTCGCCGCTCGACGGCCGTGCCGGGCCTGTACGCGCTGTGTCCGGGCAGGAGTTGGATGCCGGTGATCTTCGCGAAAGACCTCGCCGGGCGCCGGGACGGGGGCCGCGAGCGTCCGTGCGTACCCCCGCCGATCAGGCAGACAGCGGGATCCGGTAGACGCTGACCGAGAGCGGAGGCAGATCCAGTTCCAGCTCCGCCCCGGTCAATTCGACCGTCTGGTCGCGTACAACCACATTATCCGGCTGCTCGAACGAGTTTCGCATCGCGGGATCGTCTCCCGTCACGACGTGGACCTGGGCCGTTCCGCCCGCCACGCCATTGATCAGCTGGACCGGCACCCGGGCGCCCTCGGTCGGGTGCCGGTTCACGACGGTCAGGGTCATGGTCGATGACGCCTCGTCGCGCGTCGCCGCGGCATGGACGACGGTGAACGGGCCACGGTCCCGGACCTTGTCCAGCCCGTTGGCGGCGGAGATGGCGTCCAGGATCATCTGGTGCTCTGCCTCGTCCCCGGCGACATGGACATCGAGCGAGATTGCCTGCCCGTGCTCGGCGTAGAGGCGGAGCGGGTGGTAGATGGTCTGGAGGAAAAGGCCCTCCTTGTTGGTGAAGATCGGCGCGATGACGTTGACCATCTGGGCGAGGTTGGCCACCTTCACCGTGTCGGCGTGGTGGAGGAAGATGTTGAGGAAGGTCGCCACGGCCAGCGCGTCAGAGAGGTTGTACTGCTCCTCGAGCGGCGACTGCCGGTTGCGGTACCAGACGTTCCACTCGTCGTAGGCGATGCCGATCTCGTGCTGGATGTTCTGGTTGAGCCGGGCGCGCGCGATGTGCTCGCGAACGAACCGGATGGCACGGTCGGACTGCTCGGGCTCGATGACGTTGGTCCAGTGATCCTCGCTGCCGGTGTAGATGTGGATGCTGTGGTAGCGGACGTACTTCGCGAGTCCGTTGATGACGGTCGCGTCCCAGTCCTGCCAGCCGGTCTGGCCGCACGAGACCAGCTCGGCCTTCGGATCGATCCAGTGGATGATCTTGGCGAACTCCTGCGCGAACCGGACGTACTCGTCCGCCGTCTTGGCGCCGATCTGCCAGTCACCGTACATCTCGTTGCCGAGACCCCAGTACTTGACGTTGAATGGCTCGTCGTGGCCGTGCTCTCGGCGCAGGTTGGCCCAGTAGGTGTTCCCGGTGCCGTTGCAGTACTCCACCCAGCCGGCGGCTTCGTCGGGCGTGCCGGTCCCGAGGTTCAGACAGATGTACGGCTCTGTGCCCATCGTCCGGCAGTACTCGATGAATTCGACGGTGCCGAAGCGGTTGGGCTCCTCGTCGTGCCAGGCCAGCTCGATGCGGCGGGGACGGTCGTCCTTGGGGCCGATCCCGTCGGTCCAGTGATACCCCGAGACGAAGTTGCCGCCCGGCCAGCGCAGGATAGGGGCGCGAAGGTCGCGGACGACATCCAGTACGTCAGTCCGGAAGCCCTTGTCGTCGCTGAGCGGGGAGCCCTCCTCGTAGATGCCGCCGTAGATACAGCGCCCCAGGTGCTCGATGAACTGGCCGAAGATGCGGGGGTCGACGGTGCCGACCGGGCGCTGGAGATCGACGGTGATCCGCGACATCGGGTGCTTCTCCTGGCGTGTCGATGACAGGCGCTGCCACCGACGCGGTGGGCGGACCGGGATTCTCGCTGGTCCGCCAGTCGACACGTGACCCTACCGGGCAGAACCGGGACGCGCAAGAGGGCTGTCCGTCCCGTTGGCGGGTCGGGATCCGGTTCCCTTATCCGGGATGGTCATGACGGATCGGCAATGATGGACGGTTGTTCCGAGAACGATTCAGGGTGGCCGCGCCCCGTCGCTCCATTCCTCGAGTGACGGGTCGGTAGATCAATGGCATGGTTGTGGCCGACAGGTTTCCCGGGACGGCCATGTACCCGTGACGAACGCCATGCCGCCCGGCTTGCGGACTGACCTACCAGGATGGTGTGAGATGAGCGATGGATCCGGGATCGAGCGGCGGGAGCAACCGGGCGAGGACGTCTTCCTCGGGGCACTGCTCGGGCTGGCGATCGGGGATGCGCTGGGGATGCCGGGCGGGAATGGTGGTCGGACCAATCCTGAAGAGCCGCTCACCGGCTACGAGGCGCTCACCCGGGTCGACGGCTCCACCGTCGACGCTGGCGAGTTCACCGACGAGAGCGAGATCGTTCTGTCGATCGTCGAAGTCGCGACCACTGACCGGGGCCGGCTGGACGCGGACCTGATCGGATACCGGCTCGTCCGGCTGGCGCTGGGGGAGTCTGCCGTCTGGCAGGATGAGTCAACCCGGGCGGCACTGGTCCGTGCCGACGAGACGCAGGATTTCCAAGTTCCGATAGATGAGGACGGACCGGTCTCGGCGCCTGTGGCCGTGCGCGGTCTGCCAGTCGGATTGCTCGCCTCGATCGGCGACGTGGACCGTGCCGCGATGCGCGACGATGCCGACCTCGTCACCCGCCTCACCCACGGCAGCCCGGCCCAGGCCAACGCCGTGCTGGCGGTCGCCGAGCTCGTCCGGCTGGCGGCGAAGCGGGAGCGTCCGGCCAGCGAATGGGCCGCCGCGACTGCGGAACTGCTCGGCGCCGGGGCGATGCATGACGTGCTGGCGGGATTGATCGTCGAGGCGGATCCCCAAGCACAGGTCGCACGGCTCGCGGCTGGTAGCCCCGAGGAACAGGTCGCGGCGGGGCTGATCGCGGCGATCGGGACGGATTCCTTTGAGGCGGCCGTGCTCAGGGCAGCCGGGTCAGGCGGCAAGGCGGATGCGATCGCCGCGATCGCAGGAGGCATCACGGGAGCGTGGGCGGGTGCCGGCGCGATCCCGCAGTGGCTGATCGACGGGCTGGGCGGCAGGATCTACGTGTCCCTGTCGGCGCCGTGGTTTCGGCGAGCCGCGCTGTACCGGGCCGGGGTCGTCCGCGACCTGCCGATGGACGGAGGCGGCTCACCGCCACCCCGGCCGTCGTTTCCGCCACGACAGTAGCCGGTCAGCGGCCGTCGATCACCTGTCCGCGGCGGACTACCTGCCCGCGGCGGATGGGCTCGTCGGCGAACCGTTCCTCCCGCCAGGGGTCGGCGTTGTTGTGGTAGCCGCGCAGCTCCCAGAAGCCCAGGTGATCCTCGGCCTCGAACCGGATCTCGCGCAGCCACTTGGCGCTCTTCCAGGCGTACCGGTCGGGGATCACCGCTCGTAGCGGGTACCCATGCTCCGGCGTAAGGGGCTGGCCGGAGTGGGTTGTCGCCAACAGCACGTCGTCTGCGCTAAAGACATCGATCGGTACCGACGTGGTGTATCCACCGTCGCAGAGGAGGTTGACGAATCGCGCTTCCGGCAGCACCCCGGCCTGGCGGATGATCTCCCTGGCCGAGACGCCTCGCCAGTCGTTGTCGTACCGGGACCAGCGCGTGACGCAGTGCATGTCCGCCCGGACGTCGGTCATTGGCAGCACCTGGAACGCCGGCCAGTCCAGGTGCAGCTCCCGCTCGACCAGGCCGCTGACGCGGAACGACCACAGCTCGGGGACGAACAGCGGGATCGAGCCGACGTGCAGCACCGGCCACTTCCGGGTCAGGACCTGGTTGGGCGGGAGTCGATCCTCGCGCGTATCACTCATGGTGTGCTCGCAATCTCGATCAGCAGGTCAGCGAGACGGGCGGCGGCGCCGGGTCCGGCGGTCCCACCCGCGGCACCGGCCATTCGACGGCGGCGGTCGTCGTCCCGCAGCAGGTCGCCGATGATCGATCGAAGACGGTCCGGCGTGGCGTCCGCCTCGGCGACGATCTCGGTCGCGCCAGCTCGCGCCAGGACTTCGGCGTTACGTACCTGCTCGTTGCCCCCGGCGTGCGGCAGCGGGATGAGGATCGAGGGAAGCCCCAGCCCGGCGAGTTCGGCAACCGTGCCGGCGCCGGCACGGGCCAGGATCAGGTCGGTCATCGCATAGAGGTCGGCGAGCTCTGTCCGGATGAACTCGCGGAGGACATACCGGGAGCGGAGCGGCTCGGGGAAGGTGTCGCGAAGGGCTTCCAGGCGGGGGAGGTCGCCGTTGGCGCCGACCGGGCCGGTCTGGTGAACGACCTGCGCTGCTTCCAGCAAGCCGGGAAGGAGGGCTTCGATCCGCGTGTTGATCGGAGATGCTCCACGGGCGCCGCCCATGACCGTCAGGACGGGCAGGTCGGCCGACAGGCCGAACGTCGCTCGACCGCGGGCGGCATCGCCATCGTTGAGTGAGCGCCGGATCGGGTTGCCAGTGACCTCGACTCGCCCCCGGTAGCCTTGGGCGAGCGCCGCCGTCTCTGGATAGGAGACGGCCAGGGTCGGGCGAAAGCGCATGTTCAGCCGGGTCGCGAGGCCCAGGATCGCGGTCTGCTCGTGGGTAACGACCGGAGCCGCGCCGAGCGTCCCGGCGACCGTGGGGACACTGACGAAGCCGCCGGTGGAGAGGATAACGTCGGGGCGGAAACGTCGTACGGCGATCGCGGCCTGGCCGACGCCGACCGGGATGCGGAAGGCGTCGACGACGTTCCGGGCGCTCAGATACCGGCGGAGCTTGCCGGACTGGATCGCCTGGAACCGGACCCCGGCGCCCCGGGCGGCATCGCCCTCGACGCCGTCCGGGGACCCCAGCCAGAGGGCGTCGACGGTGATGCCGCGGGCTGTCAGTTCCTCCAGTACGGCGATGGCGGGCAGGACGTGGCCGCCGGTGCCGCCGCCAGCGATGAGGAGTCGGATCGGGCCTTCGCCCGCCCACGGGCGGCCGCGGCGGTCGGATTGACGGTGGCTCACGGAGTTCTCTCCAGGACTTCGACCCGATGACTGGTCACCGGAGGAGTATAGGAGGCGGGCGACGGGACGGGATTGCGGTCCCGACCGTGCGATAAAGCCACTGGACGCGTCCGTACTGGACTGGCGAAAAAGGAGAATTCGATATGACGATTGACGATGCGACCATGACTAGGCTGCGGGGAATTCTCGAAGAGCGCAAGGCAGATCTGACCGGGCAGATCGAAGGGTTGGCGGGAGACGTTCAGGCTCTGGGTGTCGATGATGGCGAAGAGGGTGGCGGTCTAAGCAACCACCCCGGCGACAGTGGAACCGATGTCGAGGAGTCGGAGCGACTCTCGACCATCGGGATTGACCTTCAGGAGAACCTCAACCAGGTCAATGATGCCCTCGCCCGGATGGACGACGGCACCTATGGCACCTGCCGGCGCTGTGGCAAGCCGATCAACCCCGAACGGCTGGAAGCCTTCCCATGGGTGCAGTACGACATCGAATGCCAGGCACTGATCGAGCAGGGGCTCGCTCCGGCGGACAACGCCTGATGCGGAGCGGGATCACCGGCGACGCGTTCGGCCGGTGGGCATGAACGGTAGTCGGTGGCTCGTCCCGGCGGTCGTTGCGGTGCTGGTGATCGCTCTCGACCAACTGGTCAAGTTCATCATCCTTGGCACACTGGGATCCGGGAACGGTCGTTCCGCGTGGTTGCTGGGAGACTGGCTGGGACTGAGCTACGTCGAGAACCGGGGAGCCGCGTTCGGGGCCTTCGTCGGCTACGGGGCTATCCTCTCGGTCATCGCCATCGGGGTCGTTTCCGGCGCCGGCCTTATCTACGCCCGTGTCCTAGCTCCCACCATCTGGCTCGCAACCGGTCTGGGGATGGTCATCGGTGGGGCGCTGGGCAACATCACCGACCGGGTCCGGCTCGGATTCGTGGTCGATTTCGTCGCGGTCGGGACGTTTCCCCGGTTCAATGTCGCCGACAGCGCGATCACCATCGGAGTACTCTTGCTGGCCTGGCGACTGGGTTGGGCGGACGAGGGAGCGCGGGATGAACCCGTGCCGGTCCGGGATGACGCCCAGGCCATCACACCGGACGCGCCTTCCATGCGTCCGGACGGGAAGGACCGATGACGGACTCACAGGATCGAACAGCACCCCGGCGGCGAGTCGTAAACCGCAGGCGGCTTGACGCTCGCAACCCCTTCACGATCCCACCTGTCGAGGCCGAGATGCCGGAGGATGTCGTCGATCACACGACCGCCTCCGGTCGGGAAGTGACCGTTGACGGAGAGGTCGAGGCGGTCCTGTTCGACCTCGACGACATCGAAGCCGACGAGATCGACGGCGACGGCGAGCCGCTGGAATTTGACGAGAACGAACGGGACGACGCCCCGCGACATGGTGTCGCGGCGCGGGTCGAGGAACTGCGGCCGGAACGCAGCGACATCGGGGTGCGGCTGGACAAGTACCTGGCTCGTGAGATCGGCGATCTCAGCCGGTCCTACATCCAGCAATTGATCGACGGGGAGAAGATCCTCGTTGACGGTCAGCCACGGCGGGCGGCGTTCAAGCTGACGCCGGGCGAGGTCGTCACGGTCGATATCCCGGCCCCGGTGGTGGATGAGCTGCTCCCCGAGCCGATGGACCTCAACATCGTCTACGAGGACGATGACGTCATCGTGATCGACAAGCCCGCCGGGTTGGTCGTCCATCCGGCGCCCGGGCATGCCAAGGGAACCCTGGTCAACGGGCTCCTCGCTCATGACCCGAAGATGTCGGTGGGCGGGTCGCTGCGTCCCGGCATCGTCCATCGGTTGGACAAGGACACGTCCGGCCTGATCGTCGCGGCACGTAATGATCGCGCTCGCAACTCGCTTGTCCGGCAGTGGGAGGAGCGTACGGTCGAGAAGCGGTACATCGCACTCGTCCATGGTCTGTTAGAGGAAGACCTGATCACCATTGACGCGCCGATTGGCCGGGACACGGCCCAGCGGCAGCGGATGGCGGTTATCCCGTCCGGACGTCGAGCCCTCACGCGGCTGCGGGCAATCACCCGCTTTCCCGGAGCCAACCTGACCCTGGTTGAGGCAGAAATCGAGACCGGACGGACGCACCAGATCCGCGTGCACTGCGCGTTCATCAAGCACCCGATCATCGGCGACGAGGTCTACGGGCGGCTGCGTGCGGACGGCAAGCGGCGCGACAACCGCGTGCGTCGCCAGTTCCTCCATGCGGCGGTCCTCGGGTTCAACCTGCCCGACGGGGAACCGATCCGGTTGGAGTCGCCACTGCCCGCCGATCTCTCGGCCGCGCTCGACCGGGTCCGTGCCGACGAGGAACGGGCCGGGAGCAACTGGTCGTGATCGACCTGCGGCCGCTATCTGGGCCAGTACGGGAGGGATACACGCTCGTCGCGGACCTCTTCGGTGCGGCCGTGGCGGCGGTCGACCCGGAGAGTGCGACGGCGGCGGCGATCCGGGTCGACGACGGCGCGCTGACGGTCGGTGAGCGATCGGTCCCTTTGGAGGGCCGGGTGATCGTCGTCGGGATGGGCAAGGCCGCCGCCCGGATGGCCATCGGCGCTGAGCGCGCCCTGGCAGCAGCACACGTCAGCGGTGTGGTAGTCGTCAAGGACCCGCGAGATCCTCGCGTACAGCCCGAACGGATTACGGTCCTGGAAGCGAGTCATCCGCTGCCCGACGCCCGCTCCATTGCGGCCGGCGACCGGCTCCTGGCGGAGGTAACTGGAGCCGACAGCGGCGACGTCGTCCTCGCGCTGATCTCCGGCGGCGGGTCGGCGCTCGCCGAGTCGCTCTGGCCCCCGGGCACCCTTGCCGACCTTCGGTCCCTGACGGACCTGATGCTCCGGGCCGGGGCGACGATCAATCAGTTGAATGCAGTCCGCCGGGCGCTTAGCCGGATCAAGGCCGGCGGACTGCTCGCGGCGAGCCCGGTGCCGGTCGTTCCGGTCATCCTGTCCGACGTGATCGGAAACGACCTCGGTACGATCGCATCAGGTGCCGCGATCCCCGGCCCGGACAGGGGCGAGCTTCGAAAGGTCGCGCGACGGACCATTGACGAATTGGGACTCACGGCAGACCTCCCGCCGGTCATCGCTGCTGCCTTGCACGAGGACGCCGGGAGGGATCTCCCGGCGGCGTCGACCGAGGTGGTCCCTCCGGTGTTCATCGGCGACAACGCGGCGGCGGTGCAGGCAATGATAGGGCGGGTGCGCGCGACCGGCCGGATGGTCAGCGTTCCAGACGCCTGGCAAGGCCGGACCGGGGAGGCATCGCTGCTCGGCCGTGAATTCGTTGATGCCTGCCGCTCGGCCGCTGCGGACATCGATGTCGTCGTCGGCGGTGGAGAGGCAACCGTGACCGTCCGGGGCGACGGTGACGGAGGACGGAACACCGAGTTCGCGCTGGCTGCCGCGCTTTGCCTCGATGAGTCCCGGGAATCGGGCTGGGTGATCGCGTCGCTGGCTACCGACGGCGAGGATGCCAACACGGGTGCCGCCGGCGCGGCGGTCGATGGTCGCAGTATCGAGCGTGCCAGCAGCGCAGGCATTGATGGCTCTGGGGCACTGGCTCGTAATGACAGCCTCCCGTGGTGCCGGGCAGCCGGCGGACTGGTCGTGCCGGGCTCAACCGGGACGAACGTCAACGACCTATACATTGGCGTCCGAGTACGTTCAGATGAGGCAACGGGAGCTACGGAGGAGGAGACACGATGACAGAGGGCAACCGCGTCCCGATCATCCTCGACGTCGACACCGGCGTCGACGATGCGCTGGCGCTTGCCTACGCGGCCAACCGACCTGACCTCGACCTGGTCGCCGTGACCACGGTTGCCGGGAACGTCGATATCGCCCGGGCGACCGAGAACACGCGCCGGGTGCTGGCATACCTCGGCCGCGACGACGTGCCGGTGCACCGCGGTGCGTCCCGGCCCCTGGCCCGAAGCCACCGGCCGGCGTCATATGCCCACGGGCACGATGGCCTGGGGGGGGTCCAGTTGCCAGCCGCTCGCCGTTCGCTGGAGGAGACACCCGGCCCGGCGACAATCATCCGGCTGGCTCGCGAGCGTCCGGGCGAGCTTACCCTGGTCGCCGTCGGTCCCCTGACCAACCTCGCCATCGCCCTGAACGTGGAGCCACGAATCGCCGAGTGGATCCCGAGCGTCGTAGTGATGGGTGGTGCGTTCCGTTGTCCGGGCAACATCACCGCGCTGGCGGAGTACAACATCTGGGAGGACCCCGAAGCCGCTGCCCAGGTTTTCGAAGCGCCGTTCGCCTCGACGACCCTCATAGGTCTCGACGTGACGATGCAGGTCGGATTTGCACGGGCGACGGCAGCAGAGCTGGCGAAGCGCGGCGAGCTGAACCCCGCAGCCGACCTCGCCGTCCGGGTCTCGCAGCAGACGTGGGACGAGCGCGGTCTGGACCAGCTCTGGTTGCATGATCCACTTGCCGTCGCGGTCGCCGCCGAACCCGGGCTGGTGGGCTACAGCGACGACGCGGTCGAAGTCGTGGTGACTGGCGAGGCCGAGGGACAAACCAAGGTCGCCGGGCCGGGACGCCTCAAGGTCGCCACATCGGTCGACGTTGATGGCTTCCTCCAGCGGTTCCACTCGGCGCTCGGTGCGGACGTCGTAACCAGCTGATCACCGTCGTGTCATGTCTCCGGCACAGGGCAGGATTACAACTGCTCCACAGAGCAATGGAACCTCACGTACGGCCGGACGAAGGAGCAGAGAAACACCATGATACGAACGGGCAGGATCGGTCTTTCCATCGAAACCACGCTACTCGCCGTCCTCATCGCCGCGCCGGTAGCGCTGGCCCAGAACGCGACCCCGACGCCTGATGTCCCCCGTCCGGCGGAATGTACGGTCGACCCCGTGGAGCCAGCGGCGCTACTGTCCTCCGTGGGCGGTGCGGATCCGACCAGCCCGCTGTTCTCGACGGAGCCGGTCGACGAGGCGTCGTTGCCAGAAGGCCCGGCCGTGACCGATGAGGAGCTGGAGGGCATCACCGAAACGGTTCGCCAGCTGGTCGCCTGCGCCAACGCCTTCGACCCTTTCCGGATCCTGGCATTGATCAGCGATGAATACATCGGGCAACTGGGTGGTGCCGCCCTTGCCGCGCAGCAGCAACCAGAACTGGCAATGCAGCTGATGGCCCGGTTCCCCGTTCCAATCGCCGCAATCGACTCGGCCGAGCCGGTGCAGATGTCGACCATCCGCGATGCGCGTCTGCTCCCCGACGGGCGGATTGGTGCGATCCTGGAATCCGCCGTCCCTGGCAGCGACGCGTTGGGCGTCTTCTTTGTGACCTTCATCGAGGAAGAAGACAACTGGCTGGTCAATGACGTCCTGCCGGTCGCCAGCGAGCTCTTCGCCACGCCTGCTGCCTGAGATCAATCCGGACGGGTGCGAAGTCAAGCAACGAGAACGGGCGGAGCCACAATGGCTCCGCCCGTTCTCGTTGCCCGGATTGATCAGGGTTCAGGCGTTGCGCTCGACGACAAGGCGGGCGATCTGAGCCAGGCGGGCGCGATACGTGGGGTCGGGGATCACGTCGAGCCGCTCGATGGCGCAGGTGATGTAGTCGCGTGCCACATCCATGGCGGATTCCAGTGCACCTGAAGCCCGGATATCGGCGATGACACCAGCGATCACGGTGTCTTCGGTCAGATCTCCGCTGACGACGCCTTCGAGGCGCGCTCGCTCGCTCGAGTCGGGCGCCAGCCCGGCCACGTAATGCATGACTGGCAGTGTCACGGTGCCCTGGCGAAGGTCGTTGCCCGCTGGCTTGCCGATCGTGCCCGATTCGCCGGCAACGTCGAGGATGTCGTCGACGATCTGGAACGCCATGCCGAGGTCACGACCGAAGGCCCGAATCTCCGTGATCTGATGTTCGGTCGCACCACCGATGATTGCGCCCATTTCGGCGGCGCCGGCAAACAGCGAGGCGGTCTTGCCGTAGATCCGCGTCTCGTACTGCTCCAGGGACTGATCGATCGCGTGGGACTCGAGCATCTCCCGGATCTGGCCCTGGCAGAGGTTGCCGAGCGTGGACGCGAAGACGGAGACGACCCGCGTACTGTCAGTCGCAGCCGCGAGGATCGCTGACTGCGCGAAGAGGAAGTCGCCGATAAGGATCGCCGTGACGGAGTTCACCTGGGTGCTCAGGGTAGGACGACCGCGCCGGAGCGCGGCGTGGTCGATGTCATCGTCGTGGACCAGCGAGGCGGTGTGCAGGAGTTCGACGCCGGCCGCCGCGCTGATCAGGGCCCGGCCGTCCGGCTCGAATGACCGGGCGACCAGGAGGAGCAGGCTCGGCCGGAGGCGCTTGCCGCTCGTCTTGACCACACTCTGAACCAGGCCGCTGACTTTTGGGATGCCGATGTCTACCGTCTCGAGGATGCGCGCATCCACCGCGTCGAGGTCCCCCTTGAGATGAGCGAGGACCTCGGTTCCGTTCTCGATGTCGGTTGCGGTGGTCATGCGGACGGAGTCCTGACGTTAGTTCGGCGGGGGATTACGGTGGGCGGGAGATTGTGAAATTCTGAACAGACTGGGCTCATTATCCCGACGCTGGCGGCCGGGTGTCAATGCCGCAAGGGGTTCCGGTGCTCCATGCTAGACTGCGAGCCCGTAACACAAGCGCATGTTCGCTGCCCTCCGGTCTGCCCGCCGACGGGACGTGAGAACTGATACCCGATCTGGCGGCGCGGACACTGCAGTCCGCGACACGCGGGCGTTCAGTTGAATGAAGGGGTGCCGTCCAGCGACGACGGCATCCGGTGAAGGGAGAGGCCCGCGTGAGCCGACCAACGCCACCACGTTACGGTCCCCGGCGACCCGGGACGACGGCCGGCTCGCGTCCGGCCTCCCCGCCCCGGTCTTCCGGTGAGGCTGGGCATCCCGGGACCGGTCCAGAGCGAACCGTCGCCACCGGGAGCAGTCGTTCCGGCCCGGTCACCCAGGGGAATCCTCAACGACCATGGCCATGGGTCAAATGGTGGTTCAGCGCGGTCTGGATCGTCCCGGTAGCGATGATCGCCTGGCTGGCCGTCGATGCGATCAGACAGCCGGACGCGCGCGTGCGATATGAGATCGCGGCGGGAGACGTTCCCGCTGCCGGGGTCAGGGTCACGGCCGGGGAGGTCGTCGCGACGACTGATGCCCGCGGTCAGGTCACGCTGGATACCGATGCCGTCGGAACCGTGCCGGTGGTTTTCGAGCAGGCGGGCTACTACCCGATCCAGGCGACGCTGCCCCCTGCCGGAAGCGGAGCGACCACGCTGCAGCTCCAGTCATCGACGGTAACCGGCCTGATCTCCGACAGCGCTACGGGCAATGCCCTGCCGGGCGTGTCGGTGTCGATCGCCGGGACCGACGTGGTGACGGTCACCGGAGCCGACGGGCGGTACACGCTTGCGAATGTCCCCGCCGACGCGACGCTCGCCTTCAGCCTCGACGGCTACGGAGTAACGGAGGAGGGAGTCGCCGCGCGAAACAGCGTCGACGCGGCGCTCACTTACTCTCGCGTCACCGGGTCCGTGCTGGACGCGGCGGGGGAACCTGTGGCCAATGCTCGGGTCGTCGCCGCGGGGGAAATCGGGATCACCCGGAACGATGGCACCTTCCTGATCGACGGTGTGACGGATGTGACTGAGGTGGCGGTATCGGCCTCGGGTTTCCGGGACGCTACTGTCCCCGTCGACCGCGGGCAGGCTGCTCCCATACGGCTGGAGCGGATGCTGATCCGGGCAGCGTATCTCAACCAGTTCGGTTTGACCGACGAGCGCCTGCTCGACAACATGATCGACATCATCAACACGACCGAGCTTAACGCGCTGGTCATCGATATCAAGCAGGACACGATCTACTACGACTCCCAGGTCCAGTTCTTCCGCGATGTCCCCGGGATGGTGCTGGATCTCTACGACCCGGCCCCCCTGATCGAGCGACTCCATGCCGAGGGCATCTATGTGATCGCCCGGCTGGTCGTGTTCCAGGATCCTCTTGTCGCCGATCACTATCCCGAGTATGCCGTGAAGGACGAGCGCGACGGCAGCTCATGGCGCAACGCCGACGGGGTCGCCTGGGTCAACGCCTTCAACGAGCCACTCTGGGACGCCAACATCGAGCTCGCGCTCGAGGCGATCGCACTCGGCTTCGATGAGATCCAGTACGACTACGTGCGGTTCCCGTCAGACGGCGACCTGAGCGTGGCCGACTTCGGACTGGACTATTCACAGGAGGCGCGGGAGGGTGCGATCACCGGGTTCATCGCCCGGAGCAGTGAGGCGATCCGGCCGACGGGCGCCAAGCTGGCGATCGACGCTTTCGGCATCATCGGGCTCTGGGACGACGACCAGGGGATCGGCCAGCGGCTGGTTCAGCTGGCGCCGCTGGTCGATTACCTCTGCCTGATGATCTATCCATCGCACTACGAGCTGGGGAACATCCGCTCGGCACCCGGGCATCCCAACGACTACCCCGGTGAGACGATCACCGAAAGCCTGGAGCGGGCGGCCGAGTTGGTGCCGGAGCACGTCGACAAGTTCCGGCCCTGGCTGCAGGACTTCACCCAGCCGCTCCCGGGCTTCGCCGAGTACGGTGCTGAGGAGCTCCGCGAGCAGATCGACGCCGCCGAGGCATTCGGCGGCAACGGGTGGTTGCTCTGGAATCCAAATAATGAGCCGACCGTCGAAGCGCTGAAGCCTGAAGACTGACCGCGCCGACCGGATCCAGAAGCCGCGACAACCGAAACTCCGACGCCCCGGGCGGCAACGCGGTCCAGGCAACGGCCGACGGGACGGGCAGGCGGCTGAGGGCGATCCGGTTTCCCTGCACCCAGCTCGAGGCCGAGGTCCAGGTCGCACTCCGGGTCGGTACGCCGTCCCCGGTCGCTGGTTCCGGCGGCGCGGCGAACTCTAGGACCCACGCCGGCACCGGTGCCGGCCGGGGATCGTGCCTCCAGAGGAAGTTGACGTCGAGGAGCCAGCCCACGAGCGGGGACTGGTCGGCCCGGAGCCGGTCGACGGCGTCAGCGGTTCGGACGGGGTCCGTAAAGATGTCGAGCAGGAGACGGTCGGAGTAGAAGGCGAGCGTGCCAATCTCCCCGCGCACCTCGACGGCTTCTCCTGGCGGAACCTGATCGGCTATCCCGGCGGCTATGTCGCGGTACTGGCCGGGAGTCCCCCAGTTGCTGTGAATCAGCGCTTCCCGTAATGCAGAACCCTGTCCGGTGATCAGCGGCAGGAGGATCAGGATCGGGGCGGCGATCGCGGGAACGGTTAGCAGGCGGGACCACATGCCGGGCGCTCGTGATACCCGGATGAGCAGGTTGCCGACGCCGAGGCCGCCAGCGACGACGATCGCGAGGACCTCCGGGACGTAATACCAGTGGAACGGCGGAACGCCGAGCGCCGAATACCCCGCGTAGTGGGCGGCCGCGTAGAGGAACAGGCCCATGATCCCCCGTCGGACCAGACGTGACGCCTTCCGGAGCGGGATAAGGACCAGCGGAGCGAGGACGACCGGCCAGATGGACAGCAGGGTCTCGACCCGGTAATGGTCGAGATACATCGCCGGACCATTGACGAAGGTCGTGGTGCCGAGCCAGGGCTCCTGCTCCAACTTGATGAGCAGCGTGTCCGGGATGACCGAGCCGAGACGGATCCAGGAGAACAGGTACCAGGGTGCGGCGGTCAGGGCGGCGCAGCCAAGAAGCCCGGCCCGGTCCCGCCACGACATCGGCATCACGACCAGCGCGGTGCCAAGCAGGAGGACGCCTTCCGGCCGCGTGATGGCAAGGAGTCCAAGGGCAACGCCGCCGAGTCGCCAGCGTCCCCGTGCGAGGGCGAGGGTCGTCCCCAGGAGCAGGACGACGGATAGGTGCGACTCCAGGCCCAGGGTGGAGAGCATCAGCGGGTTGGCGAGAAGCAGCGTGAAGGCCAACCAGCCGCCCACGGCACTGCCCGTCAGGACCCGGGACAATCCCTGCAGCAGCCAGAGCGACGCAGCCAAGCACAGAGCGGTCGCAATCGTGACCGCAATCACGGGTGATCCGGCAAAGACGGTGATCGTCGCCAGGACCAGCACGTTCAAGGGCGATGTGGCGGTATTGGTGGGCAGATCGGGGTAGAAGCCCCACTGGCCATGGTCGGCCAGGTTGCGGACGTACTGGAGGGTAATGAAGGTGTCATCGATGAAGGTGCGCCGGAAGAGCAGGCACCAGGCGACCAGGGCCAGCGTGATCAGCGACCACATGGCGAGGGTGCGCAGGAGGGAGGGGGCGTCTCCGGCGTTGATCGACGTCCTGGTTCCGGCAGATGCCACCGCTGACCCGCTTTCGTTGTGTGCTGACGTGGGTCGCTGCGTCGGAGTGACGGAGCGGCCCGGGATAGAGGTCCAGGTCAGTTGGAGGGAGGTTCCGAGCGGCGAGCCGGCAGAAGCCACTCCCCAGAGGAAGTGCATTGTCGCGCACGATGAACATCACACGAGGCGATCATCTTGCGACGTCCGGGATACCGCGTGTGGTGGCTGGCACGGAAGCGGCTTCGGGGTCGACGACGGGAGCGGAAAGGCTTCTGGGGTACCATCGGGAAGCCCTGCCGACTGGCTGGCGTGACCCCGTGAATCCGACAGACCTGCTGACCCGCAGGACCCCGTTGATGGAGCTTCCTCTGAGATCCCCACGACCGAGCGCGCGACAGCGTCCTGACCCGAACGGGAATACCGTGTTGGCGGGGACAGAGCAACTGGCGCTGGATCCCGGCCGGACCTGGTCCACGGCGGTCCCGTTCCAGCTCGTCCGGGCCATGCGCCCGCACCAGTGGACCAAGAACGCCATCGTGTTCGCGGCACTGATCTTCGATCGCAAGTTCTTCGAGTTCGTCCCCGTCGGCCACGCCCTCATGGCGTTCGTCGCCTTCTGCCTGGTCAGTAGCGGGACCTATCTCGTCAACGATATCCGGGACATCGAGAACGACCGGGCGCATCCCCGGAAGCGATTCCGTCCGCTCGCGTCAGGGGCCTTGCCGGTGCCGGTCGCCTGGGCCGCGGCGCTGGTGCTGATCGTCGTCGCGCTGGGGCTGGCGTGGGTCGTCCGGCCGGAGTTCGCTGCGGTGATCGGGGCCTACCTGCTCCTGATGACGTCGTACAACCTCGGACTCAAGCATGTCGCGATCGTCGACGTCATGATGATCGCCTGCGGGTTCGTCCTGCGGGCCGCTGGCGGCGCGGTCGCGATCGCCGTCCCGATCTCGCCGTGGCTCTATGTCTGTACCGCGTTGCTGTCGGTCTTTCTCGGTTTCGCCAAGCGACGCAGCGAACTGGCGACGCTCGGCGAGGGCGCCGCCGGGCACCGCGCGAACCTGGAGTCCTACACGCTGCCGATGCTCGACCAGATGATCGGCGTGGTCGCCGGGTCAACGGTGATGGCGTACGCCTTCTACACCTTCGAGGCGTCATCGGTGCCCCAGAACTACACGATGATGCTGACGATCCCGTTCGTGTTCTTCGCGGTCTTCCGGTACCTCGCGCTGATCCACCAGAACCGGCTGACAGGGACCCCTGAGCTGTTGCTCTTCCGGGACCGCCAGCTGTTCGCCGCCATCGTCGGCTGGGGCGTGGCGGTCCTGCTCGTCCTGTACTTCCTTCCATGATGGTCGGCAGGACGAGATTCCTGCGAAGTCTTCATGGGACGATCGCATTCTGAAAAAGGCTTGCCCATGCCAGGAAATTTGAGGTCAGCGCGGCTTTGACCTGTCAGTGCCTTGTCAGACCGGTCAGTCGGAGGCGACAGCAAGGTTGGCACCTGTCGATGCGAACGGTTGATACGGTCTGTGGCAACTTACCGAATGCTAGTGTAGAATTACTGGCATCACCCCGGACGGCCGGCATCGGAAAGGCGCCACGATCGCGCCGGGGTTCTCCTGCAGGGCAGGGAACGCGACCGGTCCATTGGAGCGGCCAGTCGGAGTCCGATCTGTCTGCCCCAGTGACCACAGCGGAACGCACCGGAGACTGATGATGACGAAGCACGACGACGACCAGCGAAACGAGAACGTCGACACCCCGGTCGACGATGCAGCGGCGACGGACCAGAGCGACGATACCCCGTCGTCGAACGGCGTGGCTGAGGCTGCCAATGACGCCGTCACGGTGGTCACCGCGCGTGGCGACGGTGATGACGCCGGGTCGGTCGACGCCACGACCAGCGAGTCGGGCGAAGGCGAAGGGGACAAGCCGGAGATCTTCGAGGTTCCGCTGTTGCCGTTGCGGAACACCGTCGTGTTCCCGATGACGGTCGTCCCGCTTGCTGCCGCGCAGCCGCGTTCCCTCCGGCTGATCGACCACGTCATGTCCGGTGACCGGACCGTGGCGCTGGTCCTCCAGCACGATGGGGAGCTCGAGAACGCCGGGCCGGATGACGTGGTCCGCATCGGGACGCTCGCGACCATCCACCAGATGATGCGTGTCCCGGATGGCAGCGCCCGGCTGGCGGTCCAGGGTGTCGAGCGGATCCGCGTGATCGAGTTCACTGGAGAGGCGCCGTTCCTTCGGGCTCGGGTCCAGAAGATCCCCGAGGCCAAGGATGAGTCGGTCGAGATCCAGGCGCTGATGCGCAACACGATGGACCTCGCTCAGCGGTTGGCCGCGCTTTACACCAACGTGCCGGACGAACTGATGACGGCCGTCGTCAACATCGACGACCCGCGTCACCTCGTCTACATGATCGCGTCGTCCCTGCGGATGGAGCCGGAGGAGCGCCAGTCGCTGCTCGAGGAGGATTCGATCCGCGAGAAGCTGACCCGGCTCAACACCTTCCTGACCAAGGAGCTCGATGTCCTGGAACTGGGCAAGAAGATCCAGTCCGACGTCCAGGAAGAGATGGGCAAGACCCAGCGCGAGTTCTACCTGCGCGAGCAGCTCAAGGCGATCCGCAAGGAGCTGGGCGAGGATAGTGAGCAGGAAGCCGAGGCGACCGAGCTCCAGGCCAAGATCGACGAGTCCGGGATGCCGGAGGAGGCCCGCAAGGAGGCCCAGCGCGAGCTGGACCGTCTACAGAAGCTGCCGCCCGCCGCTGCCGAGTACGGCGTGATCAAGACCTACCTCGACTGGCTGACGACCCTGCCGTGGGACAAGTCCACCGAGCACCGGATCGATATCGCCGAGGCCCGCCGTATCCTGAACGAGGATCACTGGGGTCTGGAGAAGATCAAGGACCGCATCCTCGAGTACCTCGCGGTGCGCAAGCTCAAGCAGGACGCCGCCGAGCGGGCCGCCGAGGCGGGCGAGACCGTCGAGACGCTCAATCGCGAGCCGATCCTCTGCTTCGTCGGCCCTCCGGGCGTCGGCAAGACCAGCCTCGCGCAGTCCATCGCCCGTTCTCTCGGCCGTGAGATGACGCGGATGAGCCTTGGCGGTGTCCGGGACGAGTCCGAGATCCGCGGGCATCGCCGGACCTACGTCGGCGCGATGCCGGGCCGGATCATCCAGGCGATCCGCCGGGCCGGGGCCAATGATCCGGTGTTCGTGCTGGACGAGGTCGACAAGCTCGGCAACGACTGGCGTGGTGATCCATCGTCCGCGCTGCTGGAGGTCCTCGACCCCGAGCAGAACGACTCGTTCCGCGATCACTACCTTGACGTGGCGTTCGACCTGTCCAAGGTGATGTTCATCGCGACCGCGAACGTGCTGGACACCATCCCCGGCCCGCTTCGTGACCGCATGGAGATCATCGACCTCAGCGGGTACACCGACGCCGACAAGCTGAACATCGCCAAGCGGTACCTGGTCCCGAAGCAGATCAAGGCCAACGGGCTCGAAGGCCAGCCTGTGGAGTACACGGACGATGGGCTGACTGCCCTGATCCAGAACTACACCCGCGAGGCCGGTGTCCGGAACCTGGAGCGCGAGATCGGCAGCGTCGCCCGCAAGCTGGCCACCCGGCTGGCTGAGGGGACGGAGCTCCCGTCCGAGGTCGACCGGCCACTCATTCGCGAGTACCTCGGTCGCCCGCGCTTCTTCTATGAGGAGGCCGCAGCCCGCACTGCCCAGCCGGGCGTCTCGATCGGCGTCGGTGTCAATGCCTTTGGCGGCGACATCATGTTCATCGAGGCGACGCGGATGGACGGCAAGGGTTCCATGACCGTCACCGGCCAGCTCGGCGATGTCATGAAGGAATCGGCCCAGGCGGCACTGTCCTACGTCCGGAGCCGGGCGTCGGAGCTCAACGTCGACGCGGAATTCTTCAAGTCGGCTGACCTGCACATCCACGTGCCGGCCGGCGCGACGCCGAAGGACGGCCCGTCGGCGGGCACGGCGATGACGACTGCCCTGATCTCGCTCCTGAGCGGAGTTCCCGTCAGGGATGACGTCGGAATGACCGGCGAGATCACCCTTCGGGGACAGGTGCTCCCAATCGGTGGCGTGAAGGAGAAGGCCCTGGCCATTGACCGGGCGGGTCTGACCACCTTCGTGTTGCCCAAGCGGAACGAGGCGGATCTCGACGATCTGCCCGCCGAGCTCAAGGAACGCCTGACCTTCGTGCTGGCGTCTTCGATGGACGACGTGATCCAGGCCGCCTTCCCGGCCGGGTCCGTCACCCGGGCCAAGAACCTTGAGGCCGCGGTGATCGAGTCGCGCGCCGAGAGCCAGCAGGCGGCAATCGCCTAAGCACCAGGCAAATTTCACAAGACGACGGGGCCGCCGGACATTCCGGCGGCCCCGTCGTCGTTTTCAGGGCGTTGCGCTAGATCAGGGGATCAGGCGACGGCGTGCCCAGCATGGGTCCACGGACGACGGCGGCATTGAGCAGGCAGAACGGTCCGATCGCGACGAGCAGCAGGACCGGCCCAAGGTAGACCACGGATACGGCGAGCAGGGCCAGTAGCGCGGACAGGCCGAGTGAGACCGCGGGGTGCCGGCCCGCCAGCGCGAAAGCGGAGATCCACCGCTGTCGCCCGTGGAGGTCGGATAGTGCTGCCAGCGGATACACCACCACCAGCGCGAACCCGAAGGCCAGGATCACGGCCGCCTCAAGCGCGATGAGGACGAGCATCAGATCGGCACCGGTGGTCATGGTCGCTCGGTACTCGATCGTCGAGATCAGGATCGATACGGCGAGGGTGGGAAGGAAGCCGATCCAGACGCCGGTTCGCCAGGACCGCGGGAACTCGCGGAGCAGGGCCCGCATCCCGCCACCGTCGTTGGAGAGGATCTGCATCGCGAACCGCGTCCCGGCCAGGTAGAGCGGACTCAATGCCAGCGCGGCGATGAACGGCGACATGGGTGGGACGAGAATGGCAGCCCCAACCACGAGGACCGTTCCAAGGCTGGCAAGCAGACCAAGAAGCGCCAGCGCCGGAAGCTCCGCCCGGGCAAGGCGGGCGACCTGGGGCAGGTTGAGGAGTGATTCGTCCTGATTTCTGGCGCCGGTCAAAGGGTCTCCCGGACGTTCAGGGGCTGGCTCGTTCGTACAGCTTAGCGGGACGGAGCTCAGGCGACGCCCGTGATGAACCACCAGCAGGGATGGAGTACATCGATCCAGCCGGTCGCGGCGTCATCTCACCAACCCGGATAACCGGTAGATTGGCTGGTTCGATTTCACCTGTGCCGGGCTGGGGGTGTCGATGGGCGACCTTGGTTCCGGTGTGCTTCCCGTTACGGACACGCCCGGTTGGGCCGCTCCAATACGCGCCGAATCAGCCCTTCCTCACGTCGTGATACCGCTGTGCGGAATAGGCGCCGGCCACGTCGCCGCCTGCAGGTTTACCGGGCTCGGATAGCGCGGCTGCGTGTTGGCTGTACAAGTGACCAGTAGAACGAGCGCCTCTCCCATAGGAAGGGAGAGGCGCTCGTTCGTTTCGCCGTCGAGCCAGGGGCTTGATCAGATAACAGCGGTAACCTCAGTCTCCTGGGTTGCGAATGCTTCAGCCGCGGCGATGAAGGCGCGGAAGATGGACGCGTGCTCGGTGTGCCGCCGATAGAGGGTTTCCGGGTGCCACTGGACGGCCACTAGGAATGAACCCTCCGTCGTCTCGACGCTCTCGATCGTGCCGTCGTCGGCGCGGCCGGTCACCACGAGACCAGCCCCGAGCGAATCGATCGCCTGGTGATGATAGGTATTGGTCTGGACCTCCGACGTGCCGTAGATCTCGGCGAGCCGGCTGCCGGGCTCAAGGCGGACCCGGTGGGAGACATCATCGCGGGCAAACCCGGCGAGATGCTGGTTGTGCTGCTGTTCACTGGGCGCCTGGGACGGGATGTCCTGAACCAGCGTCCCGCCCAGCGCGACGTTGATCACCTGATGTCCCCGGCAAATCCCGAGGACAGGAAGCCCGGCTCCGCGGGCGGCCGCGAACATCCGAAGTTCGAGGTCGTCACGCTCGGGGGTGACCGGACCACATTCCGGGCGCACCTCGTGCCCATACCGGGCCGGATCCATATCCCCGCCCCCACTCAGGATCAGCCCGTCCAGCATCCCGATGAGTTGATCGGGCGGCTCAGGAGCCATGGGAAGGATGAGCGGGAGACCACCGGCGTCGACGACCGCATCGACGTAGGTCTGGTTGAGCTGCCAGCGCGGATGCCAGCTCTCGTTGTTCGTCACCGCCGTGTAATCCGCAGGGATGCCGATGACCGGACGGCGGGTGAGGTGGGGCGTCATGTGCTGCTCTCCATGCTGCGACAGAGGGGTAAAACCGGCCGACTCATTAACCCAATGATACGGCGCAGATTCATCGCTTGGAGCTTCTCGCAATGCCGGCGAACCAATCCGGCGGATCGAGTGAGCGAAAGCACCCGATCCGGGAAGGACCGCTGAACCCGGATCCGCCAGATGCCCAGGCCCGCTTCTGTGACTCGAAATCCACCTTCACAATTCCTTGACGCGCGACGCTGGTCGCACTATCATCCGTGAGCTCCTGAAACGCGGGGGGCCGAGCGGACCAGAAACGGGCCGGGGACCAGCGGGCGGAAACCTGCCGCTGGGCGCGCTGAGAGGGTCGCTGAGGCCCGCTCGACCGGAAAGATGAGTCGCGAGACTCCTTGACACGGCAGAGCGGACCGGCTACACTCTCTGAGCTCC